>Ga0307515_10000250_pt1 | contig 133055 bp, 118 predicted proteins | sample 17_EM_MG_FD_194513 | JGI IMG/M metagenome (GOLD analysis project Ga0307515, IMG submission 194513) | Populus trichocarpa ectomycorrhiza microbial communities from riparian zone in the Pacific Northwest, United States - 17_EM | ecosystem: Host-associated > Plants > Roots > Unclassified...
ATTCTTTTGCGCCTGTATGGAAACACTTGAGATCTCCGTCAAGGAGCACATTATCCAAACGGCCACTCGTTTATTTCACGAACAGGGTTACAATCGCACCGGTATCAACCAGGTGATCGAAGAGGCCGGTGTGGCCAAGGCAAGTTTATATTATCATTTTCCATCCAAAGAAGATTTGTGTGTGGCCTATATGCAAAGGCGCAACGACAACTGGGTGAGTGGCCTCGAGGAATACCTGAAAGAAGTAAAAGATCCGCGCGAGCGTTTGGTTAAAACATTTGATTACCGCGCTATTCATTTGAAGAACAATCAGTTTGGCGGATGCAGCTATATCAAAATCATTTCCGAGCTGCCACAGCGTGGTGAGAAAATAGACGAGAAGGTAGTAAGCATCAAAGAGAAGCAACGCAAATTCTTCCTGGAGCTTACCAGAAAATTATCAGGCATCGATAAGAAAGCTGCGGTAATATTGGCTGATAAAATATTCCTGTTGTTTGACGGAGGCACCGTACAGTGCCAGGTGTACAGAGATATCAGTCCATTGAAAATAGCAAGAAAGGCAGTTGTGGATTTGTTGGATGAATATTGGTGACAGGTTGCAAGCTATAAGCCCCCTGAGCTACAGACAAGAGAGCAGGCCTGCAGCTTACAGCCAGTAGCCTGAAGCTATTTTAAAGTGATTAACATTCTAACGAGAAGACAAAAATATGTGGATTGTACATTTAGCGTTGCGCAGACCTTATACGATTGCCGTTGGCGCTTTCTTTATACTCATCATGGGTATTCTTTCTATCCGCTCCATGCTGGTGGATATTTTTCCGGTGATTGACATACCGGTGGTGTCTATGGTGTGGTCATATCCCGGTCTTTCTGCAGAAGAGATGGAGAAGCGCGTGGTGCTGATCAGCGAACGTGGGGTGTCGACTACAGTGAATGGCGTTGAACGCATTGAGTCACAGTCGTTGCCCGGCATCGGATATCTTAAAGTTTATTTTCAGCCGGGAACAGATATCGGTTCGGCTATTGCGCAGATGGCAGCAGTATCCAATACTTCGGTGCGCAATCTGCCTCCGGGTATACAGCCACCCAGCATTTTGCAATTCAATGCTTCCAATCTTCCTGTAGCACAGGTGACGGTAAGCAGCAAGACCATTACCGAAGAGAAGATGTACGATTATGCACTGAACTTCATGCGTCTTCGTCTCTTCACTATCCCCGGCTTATCCACCCCATGGCCTTTTGGTGGTAAGACGCGGCAGATTATGGTGGATGTTAATCCGCAGGCGCTTGCAGCAAAGGGACTATCACCCGGTGATATTGTTACCGCGCTGCAAACCTCTAACGTAATTATCCCTGCCGGTACTGCACGCATTGGTACTACTGAATATAACATTGCACTCAACTCAAGTCCCGATGATATCGCCCAGTTTGCCGATATCCCGGTGAAGATCGTGAATGGCATACCGGTGAAGATGGGAGATGTGGCAAAGATCTCCGACAGCTTTGCCGATCAAACCAGCATCGTGCGTGTGAACCGCAGCCGAGCTACGTACCTCACCATTCTTAAAAAAGCGAATGCCTCAACACTGGCTGTGGTGGAAGCATCGCGGGATATTCTTCCTTCTATTAAAGAAGTAGCTCCGGAAGGATTAGAGATGAGCATCGATTTCGATCAGTCGGTCTTTGTAAAGAGCTCGATTGAAAATGTATTGCACGAAGCAGTGATTGCGTCTATCCTCGTTTCATTGATGATCCTGTTTTTCCTGGGAAGCTGGCGAAGTGTGATCATCGTGTGTACGTCCATACCGTTAGCCGTATTGGTTTCCATCATCGGACTGAAACTTACGGGCAACTCACTTAATATTATGACGCTGGGCGGGCTTTCCCTAGCCATTGGTATGCTGGTGGATGATGCTACTGTTACGGTGGAGAATATTCACCGTCATCGTTTATTAGGTAAGCCACTTACTATTTCTATTCTGGATGGAGCAAATGAAATATCCATACCTGCCTTAATGGCGACACTGGCCATTTGTATTGTGTTCTTCCCCGTGGTGTTGCTTACCGGCCCTTCGCGGTTTTTGTTTACACCGATGGCGTTATCCGTAGTGCTCGCTATGCTGGCCTCGTATGTATTGTCGCGAACACTGGTGCCTACACTTTCGCGCATGCTGATGGAAAAAGAAAAGCTGCATCATGAAGACGAAGCCGATACCGGTGAGCATAAAAGCATGACGGAACGATTCAATCGCTGGCGTGACAGAGGCTTTGCCCGCTTCAGAGAAGCGTATGGACGATTACTGAATGTACTACTTATCAATAAAAAATTTACGCTTTCTGTAGCCGCGTTAGTGCTGGTGATCTCTTCCTGTTTGCTGTTCGTGGTGGGATTAGATTTTTTTCCCTCTACTGATACCGGTTTGATGAAGCTTCATTTCCGCGCGCCTTCCGGCACTCGGCTTGAAGAAACCGAAAAGCTTGTGGATGACGCAGAGCAGCGTATTCAAAAAATGATTCCGGCCAATGAGCTGGATGCCATTAACGATATGATCGGGGCGCCCTCGTATGTAAATGTGGCGTTTGCCAGCACGGATAACTCCAGCGGTATGGATGCGGATATCCTGATTTCATTGAAGCCGGGTCATCGCCCTACCAAGGAGTACATGAAAAAGATCCGCGAAGATTTCAGTGAGCACTTTCCGGGCTGTGTAGTTTATTTTCAATCGGCTGATATTGTTAACCAGGTATTGAATTTTGGTTTATCATCGCCTGTGGATATTCAGGTGCAGTATCCGAATTATCAGGTAGCCTATCAGTATGCGCGAAAGCTGCGGGATGAGATCCGGAAGATTCCCGGAACGCAGGATGTAAATATCAAGCAGGTGCTTGATTATCCTACGCTCAAATTGAATATCGACCGTGTGCGTGCAGCACAGCTTGGATTAACGCAACGCGATGTGGCAAACGACATGCTGGTTTCTCTTTCTTCCAGCATGCTGGTTTCTCCCTCATGGTACATCAATCCTGCCAACAACGTAAATTACCCCGTAGCAGTGAAAGTGCCGATGAATAAGATCAGCTCGGTAGATCAGTTGATGGCTTCTCCTTTGAATGCTGCATCGGGTTTGATGCGTAACACACCTCGCTTACTGACTGATTTACCGATGGCACAATCGCAGTCATTGGGAAACATTTCAAGCCTGAGTACGGAGAGTCGTTTCAATATGATCAGTCATTATACCGTAGCGCGAGTGCTGGACATCAGTGCCAACGTGGAGGAACGCGATTTAGGATCGGTAGCATCGGAAATTCAGAAAAAGATCGATGACTTAAAAGACCTTCCTGCCGGAATGAAAATCACTTTGCGAGGACAAAGCCAGGAAATGAATAATTCTTTCAAGACGTTGGGGGTGGGAATGATTCTGGCCATTGCATTGGTGTACCTGCTCATGGTGATCTTATTCCAGTCGTGGTTAGATCCGTTTATTATTATGATCGCAGTGCCCGGGGCTTTCGTTGGTATTGTATGGATGCTGGCCCTTACCGGCACTACGATTAATGTGATCTCCCTGATGGGTTCTATTGTTGCCATTGGTATTGCAGTGTCCAACTCCATCCTGCTGGTGAGCTATGCAAATGATGTGCGTGTGGCCAAACAGCTCAACTCATTTGAAGCGGCACTTGAAGCGGGTAAAACACGTCTTCGCCCGGTATTGATGACCGCTATCGCGATGATCTTAGGTATGTTACCAATGGCGATCGGATCAGGAACCGGTGGAGAACAGAATGCTCCGCTGGGTCGTGCCGTGATTGGCGGGCTGATCATCGCCACCATCGTTACTTTATTTATTGTGCCTGTTGTGTACTCTATCCTTCGCAAGGAAGAACCTGCACTGCATACACTGGATGCAAAATTTGAATCAGAGTCGAATCAATCGTATTAAGAGAGAAGAGTTATGGAAGAGCAAGTTGTAAAGAAATCATCACGCAGGATTTTTGCCGGGGGAATACTATTACTGGCAACAGTGCTTGCCGGTGTAGTGATCCTGCTGCTACGCCAGAAAGAGAGCGTGGCGGCAGAGCGGGAAGACCGCGAACATAAATCTCTGGCTGGGCCTGCAGTAAAAGTGGTGAAAGCCGAATTGAAAAAAGGTGGGCGCGAGTTCACTCTCATTGGTGAAGTACGACCATTTCAGTCCGTAACACTGTATGCCAAAACCAGTGGTTACCTGGAGAAGATATTGGTAGACAAAGGAGACGAGGTAACAAAAGGACAATTGCTCGCCACCATTATTGCCCCGGAGATTGACCAGGATTATACTGCAGCCAAAGCTGATCTTGAAAACAAGAAAAAGATTCTGGAGCGGGATAAGTCGTTGCTCGAAAAGAATTATATCTCTTTCCAGGACAAGGAACAATCAGAGACGGCAGTAAAAGTAGCAGAGGCGAGGTTAACTTCTATTGAAGCACAGCAACAGTACCGTTCACTGCGCGCGCCTTTTACAGGAACCATCACTGCACGTTATGCCGATGCAGGAGCGCTGATGCAAAACGCCACCAATGCTTCTTCCGGTGCATTGCCGGTAGTAGTAATATCGCAACTCGACAAAGTAAGAATATATGTTTACGTAGAGCAGAAAGATGCGGCTTATCTGAAGCCTGGTTACCCCGTAAAGATTTCTTCCTTTGAAAAACCCGAAGAAAAAATCGAAGCGAAGATAACCCGCATTTCCGGAGAGCTGGATCCGAAAACGCGGATGATGTTAACAGAGATCGACATGGATAACTCAAAGCACATTGTGATTCCGGGAAGCTTCATCCAGGCTACCATCGAATCGCCCGGTGCATCCCGGTTGATGATTCCGCGTGAAGCATTGGTGATCCGTGAAGGAAAATATTTTGTCACCACCGTAACGGCCGATAGCGCGATCCACTTTCAACCGGTAAAAATTGGTGACAATACCGGAGATCGCATTGTCGTGCTGGAAGGTGTTACCGAAGGAGAGACCCTCGCTATCAATGTAGGTGAAGGCCTGGAAGAAGGACAGAAAGTAACGATCAAACCTTAACGATTTATCTTAACCGGATTGCAGTAATGAATTTTTTATTTAATAAAAGCGGGTGGGTAGTTACTTTACTTGTACTTGTTATAAGCAAGGCAAGTGCGCAGGAGATAAAGACCATCACGCTGGAAGAAGCGATTCAAACTGCGCTTACCAACTCCACGTCCATGCTGAAAGGGAAGAACAGCGTAGAAATTTCCGGTGCGCAGGTTATGGGTGCTTACGGCCAGTTTCTTCCTGATGTTGTTTTCGGAAGCGCATACTCTTACACCGGTGGTGATAACTTACTTACGGTAACCAATCCTACCTTTGTTTCTTCACAACGCAGCAATATCACCTACCAGATTGTGAGCAGCATTAATATTTATAACGGTATGGCCAACCGTGCAGCATTGAAAGCCTCCCTGCTTAATAAGGAAGTGGCAGAGCTCTCCCTGCAAAGAGCGCAACAGCAAATCACGCTGGACATTACGCAGTCGTACCTGCAGGTGGTACTCGATAAGCAGATTGTAGAGTTTGGCAAACAGAATGTGCAGGCTTCTTTAAACAGGGAAAACCAGTTGAAAGAATTGGTGACTGTAGGCAGGCGCGCACAGTCCGATTTATTTCAGCAGCAATCACAAACCAGTTTGGATCAGCAGTACCTGATCAACGCAGAAAATAAATTACTGAATGATAAAATCCTGCTCCTGCAAAAACTAAGGATCAATGCATCGGAAAACTATGAGTTTGCTGATGCATTGGTAGATGAAATTCCTTTGGGTGCAGAATATGCGGATGAATCTGTTTTGATTGACAAGGCTATCACGCAACGTTTCGATTTGAAAGCATCGCAGCGAAATCAGGATGCCCTGCTGCTGTATGTGCAGCGGTCGCGTAGCGGTTACCTGCCCCGTGTTTCCCTCGCGGGCGGAGCCTATGGAGTGGGCGCGCATTTTAATAAACTATACATCAATGGCACAAACAGTTTGCCCACCGAGCAGCGCTCCTGGGGTACCCAGCTGAGTGATCAGGTATATGGACTGGTAGCGCTTACGGTAGGATGGACTATTTTCGATAAGAACTTAACCCGTTCCAATGTAGCTATTGCCCGGATAAATGCCGCCAACGCAAAGATTGACTACGAAAATGTGAACCTGCAGATTGCTGCTGAAGTAAAACAGGCATTAGGCAATTACCGCACCGCGCTTCAGCAAACCATTACTTCACAAAAAGGATTAGATGCATCACAGCTGGCGTATGAAACCCTGAACGGAAAATATGCAGTAGGTGCGGCCAACTTTATTGAGCTATCGAATGCACAGAACAATCTTTTATTATCCAAACAAAACCGTGCGCAGGCATCCATCAGCTTCTATCTGCAAAAGAAGGTAATTGACTATTATCTGGGTGATTGAGTAGTAAAATAGATTGCACAGCGCAGATTTTATCAGCTAAGCTGTACAGGTTTCATTCTCGTGCAGCACTTCCTTATTTATTAATTTTACTCTTGATGTAAAACGGCCGGGATGAAATACAGTATGCTATTCAGGTCTTGCACCAATGCATGATGTTTCATCAATCGGCATACTAATTATAAGGAGTACCATTCCGGAATAAAGATTCTCAATCAGCTAAGAATATACTTTAATAAGCACGCCTGCGCGTGTATTCAATATATTTATGACCTGCGTTTATGCGGATATTCTTCGCGTAAAAGAATATTTATTAAATGGAACCGGATTACTTATTTTAACAGCCAGTGGCATAATACATCGGTTTTTTTTATCCGCAAACCATTGAGTGTACGATAAGGATTGAATAACGTGAGGTGGAATAGTCATTGACAGAAACTTCTGTTTGAATGTTTGTTTACACACCCATTTGATTTTTTTGACCAATTAAGTTAACATTATGTCATGATTTCATAATCTTTAATTCCTTTTCCATACCGTGTCCGGCTTCAAAAACGATAATGATCAGGAACTTTTGAAGGGCTTTCAAAGAGGCGATAAGGCTGCTTTTGAAGAAATTTTTAACCGTTACTGGCATCGTATGTATAATGTGGCCAACAGAACACTGAGGTCGCACGAAGAATCGGAAGAAGTAGTTCAGGAATTGTTTACGATACTCTGGCAACAGAAAAGTACGTTGCGGATACTGGATGTTTCTGCTTACCTGACAGGCGCAGTAAAGAAAAGAGTGATCGATAAGATCAGGTCCAAATTAGTGCACGAGAAATACTGGAATTACTACAGCGCCTTTGGTTCCGACCATGGGCAGGATACAGAAAACACTGTTTGTTTTAATGAATTGAGCCACGAATTGGAGAAAGCCATTAACAAGCTTCCGGTAAAATCGCAGCAGGTGTTCCGACTCAACCGGCTGGAAGGAAGGACAGTTTCCGAAATCGCCAAGTTTCTAAAGCTTTCTGAAAGGGCGATTGAATATCATTTGACAAAATCCATCCGGGAATTGCGCATTTATCTCAAGGACTTTATGCTGCTCTTGCTGATCTCATTCCTTTATTTCTAAAATATCCCCTCCTTTCTGTTCCCCGGAATCCTTCATCTCCTCTGCCTCAGCTGGCTTATTAAGGTGGTTCTACTATCCGTTTATCAGTAAAATATCATAGAAAAAGAGCTCATTTTTATGCGTAAAAAATGAGATAGTTGACCAAATAGAATTTGGTGTTGAAAAATAATTGCAAAATTTTTCTTCTGCATTTACGGTAAACACAGAGTTGTTCGTCTTTAGCTTGAATTCCGAAAACCGAATGCCGCAAAAAAGAGATTACTGATGAATCGTGAAAATTTTAATTCCCTTCTGCAGCGCTATTTAAGTGGCCAGTGCACTGAAAGTGAACGCAGATATGTTGAAAGCTGGTTTGAGGCTACGCAACAAACCGAAGTACAAGATTTAGATCTGTCTCAGCAAGCCCTGCTTCGCGATAAGCTCTGGAATTCAATTGAAGGGAAACTGGACACACATACAAAGCAACTTCCTTCATTTAATTATTGGAGAATAAGCAGAATAGCCGCTGCTCTTGTCCTTTTTGGTGCAGGCCTATTTTCATTTTCTTATTATTTAAGATCTCCTTCGGATGCCCAAACGATTGCCGTTTTGTCTTCAAAAGCTGAAATGGTTACTATTTCCAATGGAGATAGTACCGTCCGTGAAGTAAAATTAAAAGATGGAAGCAAAGTGCTGCTTCACCCCGGCAGTGAGATACTATATCCAGTCACTTTTGGCTCACTTCGTGAAGTTTATCTTACGGGAGAAGCCTTTTTCGAAATTGAGAAAGATCCGGCCCATCCGTTTTTAGTACATGCCGGAGAGGTCACTACCCGTGTTTTAGGTACCAGCTTTCTGGTTCAGGCCTATCGGGAACAGAAAGAAATAAAAGTAGCGGTTACTTCCGGCCGGGTTTCCGTTCTCTCAAAGTCGGCTGAATCTTTTTTCAAATTATGGACAAGCACAAAGGAGGTTATTCTTACCCCTAACCAGCAGCTGGTTTATAACAGGCATGAAAAAACTTCTCAAACACAGCTGGTAAATAATCCGCGGATGCTTGTACCGGATGCATCAAAGGAACTGGTATATACCAATGAGCCAGTCACGAAACTGTTTAAAACGCTTGAAAAAATTTATGGAGTAACTATCCAGCATGACGAAAAAATAATGGCCAATTGTACCATTACCACGGAGATGACGAGTGAAGGTTTGTTTGAACGTATGGATGTGATCTGCCACGTTCTTAATGCGAGCTACTCGGTAAACGGTACGATGATCGTAGTTGAATCCACAGGATGTTCAAATTGACTTTTGTTTAACCAACCCACCAACCCGAAAAGCCTATGAGATATAATAATTAGCTAAAAAAAATTAGGGCCGGTAATGTCATTACCATCACCGGCCCCCCACTACTCCTGATATCAGGGGGTAGCTGATTTTTGCCTTTTTCCAAACAAAAACATTTAAATCTATGAATAAACCTCGACCTATTCAACATGGGTTATTGCTTCTAATGCGGGTAACACTAGTAAACATATTGATTACTTCTTTCACGGTTGTTATGGCCTATGCGGTCGATAGCAAAGCGCAGGAGGTTTTAAACCGAAAGGTGACTATCGATGTAGAGGAGACAGAAGTCAAGGACGTATTAGTTCTTCTTAGCAAGCAGGCGAAAGTAAAATTTACCTACAATCCCCGGCAGATACCGGTTCACAGTAAAGTTTCATTCCGTTTTACAAATGCAAGATTAGCGGATGTACTTAGTAGTTTATTAAACGCAAGCATTGATTATAAAGTGATCGGTAATCAGATTGCTTTACGGTCAACAGAAGAGCTGTCTCAACTGGAAGAAAGTAATCCGCAGGAAGCTTCAGCTGTGCCTTTGGCCATTACGGTATCGGGTAAAGTAACCGATGTAAATGGCAATGTATTACCTGGCGTAAGCATTTTAGTAAAGGGTACCACTGTTGGTACCAGCTCGGATACGGATGGTAAATACGTTATCAATGTGCCAGATGAAAACGCTGTCTTATTATTTTCTTTTATTGGGTTTGCCCAACAGGAGGTAGCGGTAAGCAACCAAACTACATTAGATATTGTGCTTCTTGAAGATATAAGTCAGTTAGGCGAAGTGGTAGTGACGGCTTTCGGTATAGAAAAGGAGAAAAAGAAACTGGGATACTCTGTTACCGAAGTAAAAGGCGATGCAATACAAACTACCCGCGAACCTGCTTTCATGAATGCATTAACGGGGAAAATAGCTGGTGTGGTAGTTCAATCTCCAAACGCAGGGCCAGGAAGTTCAACACGAGTAGTAATTCGTGGTAATGCCACTTTTGGCAACAATCGCCAACCCTTGTATGTTATAGATGGAGTACCTATTGATAATACATACAGAGGAGCTAATGGAAACCAAAGTACAAATGATGGAAAAGATTACGGAGGGCAGGATCCTGGTGACGGATTATCTAATCTAAACCCCGATGATGTTGAATCGATCAGTGTTTTAAAGGGGGTAGGTGCTGCTGCTTTGTATGGACAGCGCGCTCAAAATGGTGTTATTTTAATTACTACCAAGAAGGGTAAAAACAATCAGGATTTAGGAATCACTTTCAATAGTAATACGGTGTTTGAAACGATGGTTCCATATACGGAGAAGGATATGCAGTATACGTATGGGAGAGGAAGTACAATCAACGGTGTGGCCAATCAGGTATATCCTGGCGCTGCCCCGGGTAATTATGCGAATGCTTTATCATGGGGAGCTAAATTCGGTTCAGTACCAACCTTTGTAGATTTTGATGGGATCACCAAACCTTATGTGGCTCAAACCATGAAGGAAAATTTTAAACGACTGTTTGATACTGGTTTGACAACAACCAATTCATTGGCATTTGCCGGAGGAAGTGATAAAAGTACGTATCGTTTATCTTTTTCTGATACGCATAATAAGTCACCACAGCCAAATATAGGCTATGACCGCTATAATGTAGCACTTCGGGTAACCTCTGATGTAGGTAAAAGATTGCATACCGATTTGAAAATTGATCTTTCCAGAACGGATAAAAAACTTCCTTTACTAGCTCAGGATGGCCGTGGTGCGGTAGGTCATGTTTTCTCACGTCTATCCAACACTACTGATATCAGGGATTTAGATCAAAAGAACGCTGATGGTGATTATTTATACCAATATTTTAACCCCTATGTTCAGTTTGAAAAAGTGAGTAATAAAGATCGCAGAGATCGTATCATCTCAGCTCTAAACCTTAAATATGACGTTGCAAGTTTCCTAAATGTTACAGTACAAGGAGGTGCGGATGTATCTAACGGCAGCAATACGTTTGTTGTTCGCCCTTATAAGTATCCTAATGACCAAGGATTCGGAGATCTTAAACAAACTAATCAAACCATAGAAGAGGATAATATAATGGCTATGCTAAATTTCAATAAGGAAATTGGCAACTTCTCTATAAGTGCAAACCTGGGCACGCAAGGTCGCTTGTATCGGTTCACATCATTAAGTCAATCCGGAAGTTATTTTACAATACCTGATTTTGCTGATTTCTCTAACACTAATTCAGATGCTCAGCATCCCGTTACCTATTCCAGATCTGTTCAGCAGAAGAAAGTGAATTCTTTTTTCGGAGCTGCGCAATTTGGATATAAAAACTTTTTGTTTGCAGAGGTAACTGCACGACAAGACTGGAGTTCTGCTTTGGCAAAAGTGCAAGCAGGAACTTACGATGATGGATTACTTTATGGATCTGCAAATTTGAGTTATGTATTTACTGAGCATATTAACATAGCCCCTAACATTCTTAATTCAGGAAAGTTACGGGTCGCCTATGGAACTACAGGTAGCGATACAGATCCGGGTCAAAATGATCTTCAGTACAAATTAAATTATACGGTAAATGGACAACCTGTTGCCACGATAAATAATCCATCCTTACCACCTGCTACTGTTGTTCCGGAAAAAACAAGTGAAATTGAAATCGGAACGCAACTTGCTTTTTTCAAGAATCTGTTAAATGTCGATTTCGCATGGTATAACAAAACCACCAAAGATTTCCTGTTGAATTCTCAGGTATCAAATACCACAGGATTTTCTTCGGTTCGTACTAATGGTGGATCTATGCGCAACCGTGGTTTTGAACTACTGGTTTCAAGTACTCCGGTTAATACAGGTGATTTTTCATGGGATGTCAGTGTAAACATGGCACACAATGCCAACAAAGTACTCACCTTAAACGATGACCTGGCAAAAACCGGTGTGGTATTCTACAGTCAGGGTAGTGGTTCTATCGCAGCTCATGTGGGAGATTCTTTTGGTTCTATTTATGGAGTGCCCTACCGGGTAGGTCCTAATGGAGAGGAGATTTGGAAAGCATCAGGTAATGGCGGTGTTATTCATGAAACAGGCCGGGTAACTTATGATGCCGAAGGCAACCCACTTAAAGATGCAAACGGTACAATTATTATTGATAATAATGTAAAATTAGGATCTGCCAATCCTACTTTGACAGGTGGAATAACCAATACAATAAAATATAAGGCGATCAGCCTTGGGTTTTTAATTGACGCTTCTTTTGGTGCGTCTGTTTACTCGTTATCAAACCGATGGGCAAACTTTTTTGGTAATTCAGCAGCTTCTTTAAAGGGAAGGGATGGCGATTATATACCCTCCGGCAGTATCAATACTTCAGCGGATAACAATAATCCGGTATATGCTACTAATACAGTTGCGTTCAATCCTTATGAGCAGTATAATTCAAATAACCCCGATCAGCAAAATGTATTCAAAAATGAGTTCATAAAATTGCGCCAGGTTTCTTTAGGGTATTCTTTACCTAAAGATTTTTTAAGTAAAATGAAAATCAAGGCAGCCACCTTCTCATTGATTGCCAGAAACTTATTTTATTTTAGAAAAACTGCTCCTTTAATTGATCCTAATTCCAGTGATTCCATTGGTTCTTCTTATGGTTTTGAACAAGGGGCTTTACCAGCCAGCCGAACTTATGGCTTCAACTTTAACATACAGTTTTAAATGCAAAACTTTAAAATGACCAACATCATGAGAAATAGATTAAAAAGATATTTAACGGTCTTCGCAATATTTGCACTGCTGGGAGCCTGTGATAAAAATTTTGGAGAATTTAATGTGGATCCTACCACTACAGCTAAAGTAGATTTGTCATCCTTATTTTCAAGTTCGCAGGTTAAATTTGCATCGTATGATCCGGAAACGCTCACCAACTTTTGTCATGCCTTTATGCAATATGGCTGGTCCGATTTCTGGTATGGCACAACGTATGAGTTGAATGATGGTCTATCTAACCGGGCATGGAATAATCACTATGCAAATGTGCTCAAGGATTTGGAATATGTGATTCCTCAACTTGAAAAGGATCCGGCTTTATCCAATACGTATGCAGCGGCCAGAATATGGCGGGTTTTTGTGTATCAGAAACTGACTGATATGTATGGTGATATACCCTATTTTGAAGCAGGGAAAGCACTTATTGATGGTACTTTCGCACCAGCCTACGATACGCAGCAATCTATTTATGCCGATTTTGTAAAAGAATTACGTGCTGCCAGAGACGGATTAAGTACTTCAGCTGCTACAGTAAAGGGAGATCAGTTTTACGGAGGTGACGCAAGTAAGTGGAAGAAGCTGGCTAACTCACTCTTACTAAGGATAGGTATGCGTATGATTAAAGTAGACCCTGCACAAGCTTCCTCTCTGGTGAAAGAAGCCGTTAGCGGAGGTGTGATGTCCAGCAATGACGATATGCCCATTCTTAAATATGATAATCTTACCAATGACGGATTCAATTTTAATATCGGAGACCAACATTTTACTCTTCGTAATACGCTTGTAGATCACATGAATAGCAGCGGAGATCCACGATTATTTATTTATGGCGCAGTTTATACCAAACAAAAAGATGCCAGCGCAGCAGTAGCCTATCCAACAGGTACTACAACTGCAATGATAGCGGATAGTCTCGCCAAATATGATTGGGATCTCAATACACCGGATACCTATTCCAATAGCGCACCGGAAAATATCAACCGCACCAGAGTGAGATATGATATCTATCATGAAGTTAACCTGCCCTATATCCACTTCTTTTATGCGCATGTGGAGTTCCTGCTTGCAGAAGCAGTATTAAGAGGTTATATATCAGGCGATGCTAATGATTATTATACCAAGGGCGTAACTGCTCACATGGAATCCTTTTCTAAAATTAAGGAACGGGTTCCTGCTTGCCCGGTACCATCAAGTAGTGATATCAGTACTTATCTCGCAAATAATCCCATTACCAAAATTGGTACCAGTGTTGAAAATCAGATTGAACAAATCAACACCGAATATTGGGTAGCCGGATACATCTTTGAGGCAGACGAAGTATGGGCGAATTGGAGAAGGACAGGATATCCTAAACTTATCCCAACTCCTGCAGGACATTTTTCAATAGCCGGTGGTAATCCATCCACAGGTGTAATTCCACGAAAATTGCCTTATCCTAATTCCGAGTTTTCTACCAACTCTGCAAATCTGGCCAAGGCGCTCAGTGTATATGGTGGCGTTAATGATTTTACCACAAACCCCAGAGTTTGGTGGGATAAATAAAAATGGTTGAATCAAATTAACCAGCTGATTTCAGTCATGGATGCAATTTGTGTCCATGACTTTTTTACTCTCTATAAATCACATTGGATTGTATGTATTATAAACATCCTGCTTTGCAATTTACGATTCACCCACTGCATCGGTTATCTTTTTTGGTTTCGGGTATTTCAGTCAGCTTTTTTTTAAGCTCTGCAAAACTCTGCGCGCAAGGTAACATTCACCACCAATCCACTACGTACCAATGGCCGGACGATCCTGCAGTAAAGGAAAAGCTCGAAACCTGGCGCGATCAGAAATTTGGCATTCTCATTCATTGGGGACTGTATGCTGTGCCAGGCATTGTAGAGTCGTGGACACTTTGTTCGGAAGATGCCGATTGGATTGGCCGCGACAGTACCATTCGGTATGATGAATACAAGAAATGGTATTGGGGGTTAAAGGACGATTTTAATCCTGTCAAATTCAATCCTGAACAGTGGGCAAAAGCCGCTAAGACTGCAGGTATGAAGTACGTGGTGTTTACCACCAAGCATCACGATGGATTTAATATGTTCGATACGAAAGAAACGGATTTTAAAATTACGGAAGGTCCGTTTAAAAATGATCCCCGATCCAATGTTACGAAATATGTCTTTGATGCTTTCCGCAAGCAGCAGTTTATGATTGGCGCCTATTATTCCAAACCGGATTGGCACTCGGAATATTTTTGGTGGCCAAAATATGCCACACCCGATCGTAATGTAAATTATGATATCCGTCAGCATCCCTGGAGATGGAATCAATTTAAAAAATTCACCTATAACCAGATCAACGAATTAATGACCGGTTATGGGAGCATCGACATTCTCTGGTTAGATGGAGGATGGGTGCGTCCATTGGAAACCGTGACCGAGGAAGTGCGCGCCTGGGGAGCTCCCATACCTCCCTTTAGTCAGCACATCGATATACCGCGTATTGCATCGATGGCGCGCCAGGCACAACCGGGCTTGCTTATCGTTGATCGCACCGTGCATGGTCTTTATGAAAATTACCAGACACCGGAGCAAAGCATCCCCAAAGAAAAATCAGATCATCCCTGGGAGAGTTGCATCACGTTAGGAAACGCGTGGGGCTATGTTCCCAACGATCAGTTTAAGTCAGGCACTAAAATCATTCATAACCTGATTGAAATCGTAGCGAAAGGAGGAAGCCTGCTGCTCGGTGTGGGGCCTGATGCGAAGGGGACATTGAACGAAACACAGATCAGCCGCCTTGCTGAAATTGGTGACTGGTTGAAAATTAATGGTAATGCCATATATAACACTCGTACTGCCGATCAGGAACGTGATGGTGAAACATTCTTTACCAAAGGCAAAGACGGATCTTTATATGCGTTAGTCCGTTTACCGGAAAATCAACCTGTTCCCACAAGTGTAACCTGGACAGGTAATGTGCCACGTAAAGGGACTGCTATGAAATTGCTCAGCCACGATACTACCGTGAAATGGCACAGTGAGGGTAACGTAGTGACCGTCTTTTTACCCTCAGGCTTTGCGAAAAAGTATTCATCGTATCCGGCATTGGCTTTTCAGTATCTGAGTCATTAGCGGAACGGAGATTAATTATATTGTCATCTTAAACTATTCAGCCATGAGATTTTTGTGTATCGTATTCATTGTTTCTTTGGTTACGGCTTGTACCAAAAAAGAAGTTCTTCCACCTCAGGCTATTCTGCCCGTGCCAAGTGAAGCACAGCTTGCTTGGCATGAAATGGAGACGAATGCATTCATTCACTTTACGATCAATACATTTACCGATAAAGAGTGGGGCTATGGCGATGAAAAGCTGTCACTATTTAACCCTGCTGACCTGAATACTGATCAATGGATAAAGACGCTGAAGGAGGCAGGCTTCAAAATGATCATCTTAACCTGCAAGCACCACGATGGCTTTTGCCTGTGGCCTTCACAATATACAGAGCATTCAATAAAGAATACCCCTTACAAAGGCGGTAAAGGAGACCTTGTGAAAGAAGTCTCAGACGCAGTGAAGCGCCAGGGACTGAAGTTCGGAATCTATGTTTCTCCCTGGGACAGGAACCGGGCAGACTATGGCAAACCATCTTATGTTGAATACTATCGCAATCAACTTAAAGAGCTCTTTACTAATTATGGGCCGGTTACTGAAATGTGGTTTGATGGTGCGAATGGTGGTGACGGATACTATGGCGGAGCAAAAGAGAAGCGAACCATTAAAGGAGAAACCTATTATGATTGGCCAACAACCCTGAATAAGGTTCGTGAATTGGAGCCGAATGTTATTTTTTTTAGTGACGCAGGACCTGGTGTGCGTTGGGTTGGAAATGAAAACGGAAAAGCGGGAGAAACAAATTGGAATACACTATCTCCGGATACACTGTACGCAGGAAAACATGATATAGAAAATTTATTAAATACGGGTAATGAAAACGGCACTCACTGGATACCTGCTGAAGTGGATGTATCGATCCGTCCGGGATGGTTCTACCATTCAAAAGAAGATACACTGGTCAAAACACCTGAAAAATTATTTGATATCTACTTAAGCTCTGTCGGACGCGGTTCAACTTTATTACTGAATGTGCCCCCTGATGCGCGCGGGTTAATCCATGAAAATGATGTTAAGGCTTTGCAGGGGTGGCGCAAGATGCTGAATGAAGAGTTTAAAACTAATCGTGCAGGCAATGCAAAAGTAAAAGCCAGTTCATGGCGCGGAGAAGCAGATGCTTATACCGCAGGTAATATCACAGATGCCAATAAGGAAACCTACTGGACTACGGATGATGAAGTAACTACCGGCAGTCTGGAGATTGATTTAGGAAAAAATCAACCTGTAAAGTACATTCTGATTCAGGAGTACATCAAGCTTGGTCAGCGTGTCAGATCATTTCAAGTGGAGGTATGGAAAGATAATGCATGGCAAAAAATAACAGAAGGTACGACCATTGGGTATAAACGAATTCTAAAGATTGAACCGGTAGAAACAGATAAAGTGCGGATTTCAATTACCTCATCAAAGGCATGCCCTGTTATTTCAACAGTAGAAGTGTATTAAAATAAACGCTCTGTAAAATAAAAATTGATTATCAGGTGCCCTTTCATTTTTTAAACGCATGAGAACCATTTTATTGAAATCCGAAGATGCGCGCAAGAGCAGAATCGATATGCTAACTGCCGTGTATGAATCTATTAGTAACTTTATTGTGTCTTCGCTACATGAAAAGGGGCAGATCACTTTTTATGATTTATTGGATGAAGCGTTACGCGATAAGACGCTGAAATTTGAAGGAGACTTATCCTGGTGCCTGCTTCATGTAAAGCGCGACCTGGAAGCCAAGGAAATTATTAAAGTAACTTTAGGAGTAGGCCCGTCCCGTACTCAGACGATAAAGCTGGTAAAAAAGAAACGTTTGTACTTGGGTGGATCGAACAGAGCAGGCAGCAGGTAAGGAGCATAAGCCCACGGATAACGCTTATTCTCATTGGTAACAGATCATACTATTTCGTACGGAAGCTTTGATAAAGGTCAAAATTGATAATGATAAAAAAGAGCAATTTCACTGACGCTTATTCTTTTAAGATAATTTTTAATCTTTTGATCATGGGCATGCTATTGTTGCAATGCACAACAGGAAAAAAGGAGTCAATGAAAGGTTCATTGACCATTATCCCAAAGCCAGCATTGATACAACCCGGTGAGGGTTATTTTAGTATAGATGAAAATACCACCCTTCATTTGAACGGTGAAGGAGAAACGATGCCTGTTGGAAAATATCTGGCAGAATTGATTTCCGCCTCTTCTTCTTTTGATATGGCTGTGGATAGCACAAAAGCTTCCGCTGATAAGAACATTATCGTGCTGGAAATAGCTCCGCAAGAAAAGAGAGAAAGTTATTCCATCGCCATTACTGCGGATCAAATTAAAATTATCGCCTCCGATGCAGCGGGATTATTTTATGGTGTGCAAAGCTTGCGGCAGATGCTTCCGGTTGCCATCGAAGCAAAAGATAAAAAAACGAGTACATGGCACGTACCCATAGTTTCCATTCGCGATGAGCCTGCCTTTGCGTGGCGAGGCATGCATCTCGATGTATCCAGGCATTTCTTTTCTGTTGAATTCATCAGGCAATTCATTGACCGGCTTGCTTTGTACAAATTCAATACGCTTCATCTGCATCTGACCGATGATCAGGGATGGCGTTTGCAAATCAATCATTATCCACAGCTGACGGAAGCAGGTGCGTGGAGAGTACTGAACAACCAGGACTCTGCTTGCCTGAGGCGGGCAGTAACGAACAGCGACTTTGCTTTGCCGGAAGAATTTTTTAAAGAAAAGAACGGAGTGAAGATGTACGGAGGGTTCTATACACAGCAAGAGATGAAAGGCATCATTGATTATGCAACACAACGTTTTATTACCATCGTTCCGGAGATTGATATGCCCGGCCACATGAATGCGGCTATTCCTTCCTTTCCTGAGCTTACGTGTGTTGATCAAGGTGGGTGGGGAAAGCTCTTTACCACTCCGCTTTGCCCGTGCGAAGAAGCAACGTATGAGTTTATCGGTAACGTGCTTACCGAAGTGGCCGCACTTTTCCCCGGAGAATACATTCATATTGGTGCCGATGAAGTGGACGAAAGCTCCTGGTTGAAATCCAAATCCTGCAAAACACTTTTAAAGAAACAAGGATGGAAATCAACGAAGGAGTTGCATAGTTACTTTGTCAATCGGGTCAATAAAATTGTTATGGGCCTGCATAAGAAAACCATTGGCTGGGATGAGATCGTAGATGGTGTTGTCGATTCATCCATTACCGTTATGTACTGGCGTGGCTGGGTAACAAAAGCTCCGGCATTGGCAACCAGCCGCGGGCATCAATTGATTATGAGCCCCACTTCGCATTGTTATTTCGATTATGAGCCGGACGACAGAGCCCTGGAACACATGTATCTCTTTGATCCCATTCCTGCCAGCGTTGCTGTTGGTGACCGGAAAAACATTATCGGTACGCAGGCCAACATCTGGTCGGAAGCGATACCCACACCGGCACGGCTGGATTACATGACGATGCCGCGCATGACCGCCCTTGCTGAAGTAGCATGGAATACAAGCAAAGACTGGAACGATTTTTCTGCACGCATTGCATATCACTATCCGCGTTGGGATGAGATGGAAATAAAATACCGTTTGCCCGATCTACCCCATCTGAAAAAGCATGTTGTTTTTATTGATACCGCTCAGCTTAAGCTGACCATACCTGAAGGAGTAAACGAAGTCCGGTACACCGTAGATGGAACGGAACCCGACAGCAGTTCACTGCACCATCAACAGCCGTTGCCGGTGGATACAACAATGACTATAAAGCTGTTAACGTTAGGCTATCAGGGCAGATCAGGTAATCGTTACACGGTACGTTTTGAAAAGCAAAGTTATCTTCCTGCTGTCAGTTCGTTGCCCTTTTCAGGCGCGGGATTAACGTGCCGCTACTTTGAAGGAGAGTATAATTCCGTAACAAAAATAGCAGCGAAGGATTTGAAAAAAGAGATACAGGTTGATACCATTGGTATTCCTTCCATCAGCCGGGCAAGTGTGTTTGCTCTTGAGTTTGAAGCACGGATTGAAATACCGGCAGAAGGTATTTATACGTTCTATATATCCAGCGATGATGGAAGTACATTGCAAATCGGAGATCGGATGGTTGTAGATAATGATGGCTATCATGGTGAAGGTGAAGTGAGTGGCCAGATAGCTTTATCCAAAGGCGAGCATCCTTTTTATTTAAAATACTTTGATGGCGGAGGTGGCAATAGCCTGAAAGTAATGTATGAAGGTCCCGGTATCAAAAAACAAAAAATACCTGCTGCTTTATTTAAAACAAGTAGTAAATGATCAGTTCATTCTTCTCAGTAGATTCTGTCTGTTCTCTATACTCTTGGCAGCGTCTCTGTGGCATCCACTTACTTCCCATTCAATTACTGCCAATATGCCAATGAAACAAAGGAATAAATTTCTGTTAGGTATAATGATATGTCTCGTTATGAATGCATATAGTCAGAAGAAAGCGCATCAGTCATCTTCTGCTCTTGCCAAAGGAAATGAGATTACTGAACTTTCATCTGACTTTGTTTTTGGTGACGACAGACCTTTTCCGCAGTGTCATGCCTCTACGGTAGTACGAGCAGGTGATGGGCAGTTTATCGTAGCCTGGTTTGGGGGCACACACGAAAAACATGATGATGTAGGAATCTGGATTTCAAAAGGAGTAACAGGTAAATGGTCAGCACCCATTGAAATTGCCAAGCTGCGCGAAGAGCCTCACTGGAATCCTGTGCTTTTTAAAACTCCTTCCGGTGACATCATACTCTATTTTAAAGTGGGCAGGAGCATAGATGAATGGGAAACCTGGTACATGGTTTCTGACGATAATGGAACTACCTGGACCGAAGCAAAAGAATTAGTCCCAGGCGATCATGGAGGAAGAGGCCCTGTGCGCAACAAGCTAATCGTTCTTTCCGATGGCACCTGGCTGGCGCCAGCATCGAATGAAAAGAAAGGAGTTTGGAACGCATTTGTCGATCGCAGTGAAGACCAGGGCAAAACATGGAAAGCATCGGAATATGTGACACTCAACCGGGATTCCATTCCGGGTGAAGGAGTGATCCAGCCTACCTTATGGGAATCATCACCCGGCAAGGTACACATGCTGCTGCGAAGTTCGGCAGGTGTCATTTGCCGCAGCGATTCGGAAGACAATGGGAAGACCTGGTCACCAGTATATAAGACCACGTTGCCTAATCCCAACAGCGGCATTGATTTAACTAAACTTAAAAACGGAACACTTGCATTGGTGTATAACCGCGATGGAAAAAACTGGGGAGCACGCAGGCCACTCGCGGTAGCCATCTCTAATGATAACGGAAAGACGTGGCCGACCTCTGTTGACATTGCCACAGGAAATGAAGGTGATGAATTTTCATACCCGGCTATCATTAGTGATAAAGACACTATTATTGTTACCTATACGTGGAAACGACAACGCATTGCTTTTTGGATGGGGAAGGTGAAGTAAACATGATTGAATACTTTCCTTTTTATCTTTATCCCTGTTATCCCTGGTCTGTGTCCCCACAGACCAGAACAATCACTTGTCATCTTTGGTCTGTGAAGAAATAGACTAAAATGACAAGTGAAAGGAAAAAAATACAAGACAAAGCCTTATAGACCGTTCTGATTACTTTAATCACTGATAGCTAAAGTATAATGATGTTATCCCGAAGAAATTTTTTGAATACCCTTGGTCAGGCCGGACTACTTACCATGGCCGCGCCTTTGTTTGCCAGTACAAATGCATTGAAAAAAGAACGAATGCCTAAGGATAGTAAATCATTCACCCTGCTGTTTCAGGGCGACTCGATTACTGATGGAAACCGTGGACGGACTGAAGATCCCAATCACATTATGGGCCACGGCTATGCGTTTAGTATTGCCAGTCGCCTGGGTGCCGATTACCCTGAGCGCAATCTTCACTTCATTAACAAAGGCATCAGCGGAAATACCATCCTGGATTTGACAGCACGCTGGCAACAGGATACGATTGATTTAAAGCCAGACGTATTGAGCATACTGGCAGGAGTGAATGATGTGTATTTTCAGTTGAAGGATAAGGACGCTTTGCCCGCTTATAATTTTGAAGAAGCCTATCGAAAACTATTGACGACAACGCGCGAACACCTTCCGGGCGTTTTGTTAGTGCTGGGTGAGCCCTTTGTGTTGCCGGTTGGCATGGTGAAAGAGAACCTGGCGCAATGGATGCCCGAAATAAAGCAAAAGCAAGAAGCGGTAAAAACGCTGGCTAAAGAGTTCGATGCCGTGCTTATTAATTATCAGCACGTGTTTACTGAGGCATGTAAAAAAGCTGCAGCCGATTATTGGATATGGGATGGCATACATCCTACCGTACCAGGTCATGAACTGATGGTTCGTGAATGGATCAGGCAAGTAGGCAAACACCTTCCGGTTATTACTTCCCGCTATTCATCGAAGTGATGATAAAAACGAAAGTAAGGCAGGAAAGCGGAGATTGTTTTTCAGTAAAGATTTATCACTTCTAATTTTTTATTCCAATTACTATGACGTTCAAATCTGTCTCTCTCTTCATTGCATTCCTGCTTTTAGGTGTCACTGCTTTCACACAACAGCAACCTGCATATAAAAATGCGGCCTTGCCGATTGATGTTCGTGTGAAGGACCTGCTCAGCCGGATGACGGTAGAGGAGAAATCATGGCAGCTCTTTATGATACCCGGTGACCTGGACCAGGCTGAGAAAGATCAATATAAAAATGGCATCTTCGGTTTTCAGGTCAGTGCAGGCTCACAGGGAAATGAAGATACCCAGCAACTACTGAAATACAACACATCAGAAAGTGGTTTGGCGCTGACACGAAAGATCAATGCCATTCAAAAATATTTTGTAGAGCAAACCCGGCTGGGCATCCCCATCATTGCCTTTGATGAGGCGTTGCATGGATTAGTGCGCGAAGGAACTACCTGTTTCCCTCAAGCCATCGGCCTTGCTGCTACGTTTGATACTACACTGATGCGTCAGGTATCCACAGCGATTGCCGAAGAGGCGAGAGCCAGGGGCATACGCCAGGTATTGTCGCCCGTGATCAATATTGCCAGCGATGTGCGTTGGGGAAGGGTGGAAGAAACATATGGTGAAGATCCCTTTCTTACTTCGGAGATGGGAGTAGCATTTGTAAGCCCCTTTGAGAAAATGAACATCGTCACCACACCCAAGCACTTTATCGCCAACGTAGGCGATGGTGGCCGCGACAGTTATCCAATTCATTTCAATGAACGCTTTTTAAATGAGATCCACTTCCCTCCGTTCAGAGCGTGTATCGAACGCGGAGGTTCACGTTCCATCATGACTAGTTATAATTCCCTGGATGGAACTTCGTGTACCATGAACGACTGGCTGCTGAATAAAACACTGAAGCACGACTGGAAATTTCCCGGCTTCGTCATCTCCGATGCCAGTGCTGTAGGCGGAGCTATTGTGCTGCATTATACCGCAGCTGATTTTCCTACTTCGGGCGAGCAGGCGATCAACAGCGGGCTGGATGTTATTTTTCAAACACAGTACAAACATCACGCTTTGTTTAGCCCCGCTTTCTCGGATGGTCGCATCGATGCGAAAAAATTAGATGAAGCGGTGACAAGAGTATTGAAAGCAAAATTTGAACTGGGATTATTTGAACATCCTTATATGCAAGAAGATTACATGAAAACCCTTGCCGGAGACCAATCGCATAAAGCCATCGCAAAGAAAGCATCCCTCGAATCGATCGTGTTATTAAAGAACGATAAAAAGGTGTTGCCACTGCGCAGAGAGCTTCGCTCGATTGCTGTGATCGGCACCGATGCTACGGAAGGAAGGTTGGGAGGCTACAGCGGGCCTGGCAATGGAGTGATTACCTTGCTTGAAGGGATAAAACAAAGAGCAGGTAAAATCAATGTCGCTTATTCTCAGGGATGTGGAAGGAATACGACTGAATCGATGGTAGTCCCCGTGGAGTACCTGACTGATGGCAATAAACATCAGGGACTAACAGGAAGTTATTTTAACAATGTTACCCTGTCGGGGAATCCGGTCGTCTCAAGAACGGATGGTGCTGTTAATTTTCACTGGACGTTATCATCGCCCGACAAAACGATTAATAACGGTTTCTATTCCGCACGCTGGACAGGACAAATTCATTCTCCTCAAAGTGGTGCTTTTAAAATCGGGCTCGAAGGCAACGATGGATTTCGGTTGTATCTCGATAACAAATTGATCATCGATCAATGGCAAAAGCAAACCTACAGCACCCGGCTTGCCGACTTTCAGTTCGAGAAGGATAAACGCTACGATATCCGGATTGAGTTTTATGAACCCATCGGCAATGCTCATCTTAAACTGATCTGGAATGTAGGCGTGAAAGACGATTGGAAAAATAAAATTGACGAGGCGGTGAACATAGCAAAAAAATCGGATGTAGCTATTGTTACAGTGGGCATACAGGAAGGTGAATTTCAGGACAGGGCCATGCTTACACTACCTGGCCACCAGGAAGAAATGATTAAACAAATTGCGGGCACCGGGAAACCTGTAGTTGTAGTGTTGGTAGGCGGAAGCGCCATCACTATGAATAACTGGATCAATGATGTGCAGAGTATTGTGGATGTATGGTATCCGGGAGAAGAAGGTGGTACTGCATTGGGCCAGGTCTTGTTTGGTGATTATAATCCCGCAGGAAGACTACCCGTTACCTTTCCCATGCACGAAGCGCAACTTCCTCTGGTGTACAATCATAAGCCCACTGGCAGGGGTGATGATTATAATAACCTGAGCGGGCTGCCATTGTATCCTTTTGGATATGGATTGAGCTACACTTCATTTTCATACAGCGACAGCAAGCTGGATAAAAGTGAGATGACGGAGAGTGAATCCACTGTACTTCGTTTCAGAGTAACGAACACAGGCGCAGTGGCCGGTGATGAAGTTGTACAGCTTTATATAAAAGATGTATTGGCTACAGTAGCCAGGCCAGTGCTGGAACTGAAAGGATTTCAGCGCATCTCTCTTAAGCCAGGTGAAAGCAAGGAAGTAAATTTTAAGATTACGCCCGACTTGCTGAAGATGCTCAACGACAAAATGGAATGGGTAACAGAGCCAGGTGAATTTAAACTTTTGGTTGGAGCTTCCAGCAGAGATATCCGGTTGAAGGAAGAATTGATGATCGTTAAATAGTTAGCTCATCACGAAGTTTTCTCTTATTGTTATAGTGTCAGTTTGCTTTCAATGGATTTAATGAACTCATCCAGTAGTGCATTGAACTCGTCTGGTTTATCCAATTGGATCCAGTGGCTGGTACCTTCAACGGTTTTCCTGGGGATTTCCGGTGCTTGCTTTTGAAGGGAATTGGGTTGCTCCTCTTCACGTTGTGTGGCAATGATCAGACGAGGTCCGTTGTATTTTTTTAACTCCGGAAGAGGATCAAATTCAAATAGGGCTTTAATCATAGCGATGGACGAAGCTTTTGATAATTGATGGACACCTTTATTTACAATCGAATCGACTTCGGGCTTTGCGCCATTAACCAGCTGCCTCATATAATCATCCATTACTTTTTGGTAGTGATCCGATTCCAGTGAAGTGATCACCATTCTGGCTTGCTTCGCATCCGTTTTTCCGGGAGTTCCCTCCAGTATCAATCCTGCCAGTCTTTCCGGATGAGTACCTGCATATATAATCGCAGCGGATCCTCCCATACTATGCCCAACCAAAATAAAGCGATCTAATTCTAAACTATCGGCTACGGCAGCAATATCCTGAGCCATAGCTTCAGCAGAGTAGTCGTTGTCAACGGGAGCATCCGATTTGCCATGCCCGCGAAAATCAAATGCAATAGCTCTTCTCGTTTTACGAAGATGTTCGAGCTGATTCTTCCAGTGTTGATTGTCGCCGCCAAAAGAGTGAGTGAACAACACGGTGATGCCGCCTGTGCCGCCATCATTAATATATAAAGACCCTGCAGGACCTTTAATACGTTCTATATGTTTTTCAATTGCTACAGAATCCATGGTAGTTGAGTTTGCATTTCCGGTGGCTTTATCTTTAGGCGTACAGGAAAAAAGGAGGTAAAGTCCTGTAAAGAATAATGGTAGTTTATACATGAGAATGAATATGTAGCTATTCAGATAAAAAAATCATGCCTGTAAAGAGGACTTTGAAACAGCATCAAAATGGTTTTTAAACGAGGATGAGTATTTTGTTTCTCATAAAAGATGCAATGGTTTGTTCCGTTCGTGTCAGAAAAGGAATTCTCTGTTCACGGTTGCCGGGGTAGCTTTATTCAAAACGAATGTGGGCTTTGGATCAGTAGTTAATGGAAAGCTGTTTTCTTTCTTCCGTTGAGCCATACTACCACTCCTGTAAGCCCCTTGCCTCACTGCGGTTTTTCTTCCTATTTTGAGCCCAAAGTATTAACCTAACGTTAACCTATGAGGAGCTTATTTACCAAACTCTTGAAAAACAGAGTGATTACAGGACTGGCACTACTATTTTTAGTGCCGGCTGTTGTATTCGGGCAAGATGAAAAAACGCTTGCTCCTGTTACCCGCACCTATGCCATCACGAATGTGAACATTATTCAGGCACCCGGTCGTAAGATCGACAAGGGTACAGTGATCGTAAAAAATGGATTGATTACCGGAGCCGGCAAAGGGCTGGCTATTCCGCCTGAAGCCATTGTAATCAAAGCCGATTCGATGTACGTCTATGCGGGCTTCATCGATGGGCTTTCGCACACCGGTATAACAAAGCCAAAAGAAGAAACCAATCGTGAAAGAGCAAAAGATCCCGGCAATCCCTCCCCTGAAAAGGCAGGCATTAATCCGCAGGTAGATGTGCGTAGCCTTTTAAATCCGGAGGATAAATCAGTGGAAGAAGCGCGTAACCTTGGATTCACAACTGCGCAGGTGGTTCCTTACGGGAATTTATTACCAGGTCAGTCGGCTGTCATTTTGCTCGGTGGCAAATCGGCAGATGAGATGGTGCTCGCCAACAGAACCGCCTTGTATTCTGAACTTACCGGTGCCAACGGAGTGTATCCTTCTACGATTATAGGAGTGATGGCCAAATGGCGCGACTTATATAAGAATGCGATCCTTTCAAAATCAAATGAAGCCTTGTATGCATCCAACCGTGCCGGCTTTGAACGACCATCGGGCGATCGTATCCTCGAAGCTTTTTATCCGGTGATTGATCAGAAAATTCCTGTATTGTTTAAAGCAGAAAAGATACTCGACATTCAGCGTGTCTATTCTTTAAAGGCGGATCTTGGATTTCCTTTGGTGCTGGCCGAAGTAAAAGAAGGTTGGCCCATGGTGAATAAAATTAAAGCATCGGGAGTAAAAGTATTTTTATCGTTAGATCTTCCGGAAGAAAAGAAAGACGAGAAAAAGGACGACAAGAAAAAAGACGATAAGGATAACAAGGACGAAAAGAAAGACGACAAGAAGGAAGAGAAAAAAGAGGAGAAGAAAGAAACTCCTGCCAAACCAAAGACAGCCAACGATCTTGAAAAGGAAGCGTTGGAGAAACGAAAAGCAGAAGCCATTGCTAATTATGTAGGGCAGGCCTCCACCTTTCAGAAAGCGGGAATACCCTTTGGGTTCTCTGCCATGAGCGCCAAGTCAAAAGACATTCCTGCCAACCTTCGCAGAATGATCACTGCCGGGCTCAGTGAAGATGCCGCTCTTGCCGCGTTGACTACTACACCGGCACAATTGCTTGGATTGTCCGACCGGATGGGTACAATTGATAATGGCAAGATCGCCAATCTGGTGATCAGCGATAAACCTTACTTCAATGAGAAAGCCAAAGTTCGCTATGTATTTGTTGATGGAGTGATGTATGAGCAGGAAGTGAAAGAAACACCTAAGAAAACGGAAGGCGCAGCAAAAGTAGCACCGGGTGGTACATGGTCTTACTCTACGGAAAGTCCTCAGGGCACGACCACCGGCAAACTGGTGATTAAGGATGATAGCGGAACGTTATCAGGCACGATCAGTAACAGCATGAGCAATAAAGATACTGAGTTAAAGAGTCCATCATTAGATGGAAGTACACTCTCTTTTTCATTCGGATTTGATGCCGGTGGGAACCAGCTGACCATTGAAGTAAGCGTAGCTATCGAAGGCGATTCGTTTGAAGGCACCATGTCGGTGGGTACGTTTGGAACTTTCCCGATCAAAGGAACCAGAGACCCTAAAAAGTGAAAATGTTAACGGTTAATAGTTAAAAGGGCCTTCGATTAACTATTAACGGATAACGATTAACTAAAACTAACTATGAAACTATTCTCTATACTCATAACACTCAGCATCTTCTCTGCCTCCATGGCGCAGATAGAAAAGGGAACCATGCTGATTAAAAACGGAACCGTGCTTACGGTGACCAAAGGTACATTGGAAGCGACCGATGTGCTGGTAAAAGACGGAAAGATAAGCCAGATTGGTAAAGGCATAGCTGCACCTGCTGGTGCGAAAGTGATTGATGCTACCGGCTTGTTTGTAATGCCCGGTATTATCGATGCGCACTCGCACATTGCGTTGGATGCGATCAACGAAGGAAGCAACGCCATCACCCCCGAAGTAAGAACGGGAGATGGCTTGAATCCTTTCCAGGTTTCGATTTATCGCGCACTGGCAGGAGGTTGCACCTCCTCACATGCATTGCACGGATCGGCTAACTCCATCGGTGGAGAATCAGAAACCATCAAGCACCGCTATGGCACATTTGAAGCCAGTGATCTGAAGATGGAAGATGCTCCGCGTACCATCAAGTTTGCGCTGGGTGAAAATCCTACCGGACACGGAAGACGGAACAATGAAACGCCTACCAGCCGTATGGGCGTGGAGTTTGTCATCCGTCAGGCGTTTTCTCAAGCCAAAGAATATGGTGAAGGATGGGAAACCTACAACAAGAACAAATCGGCAAAAGGATTTCGTGGTGCTGCTCCTGCCTACAGTGCGCGCCTCGAAACATTGTATGATATCATCAAAGGAAAAATCATTGTACACTGCCACAGCTACCGTGCCGATGAAATCAACATGCTGTTGAAGGTGTGCAAAGACTTTGGTATCAAGAAACTCGTTTTCCAACATACCAACGAAGGATTCAAAGTGGCTCCGGAGCTGGCTGCTGCCGGTGCCATGGCCTCGGTATTTTCTGACTGGTGGCAATACAAGCTGGAAGTGTATTACTCTACTGCTTATAATGCAGCGATCTTAACACGTAATGGTGTAGTTACTTCCATCAACTCTGATTCGCCTGACCTGATCCGTCACTTGTATCATGAAGCCGGCAAGACACAAAAATATGGTGCGTTGACCGATGATGAAGCATTGGCGCTGATCACGATCAACTCAGCAAAACAATTAGGAGTAGAAAGCCGGATCGGATCTATCGAAGTAGGTAAAGACGGAGACATCGCGATCTTTAAAAATCATCCGCTTTCTATTTATGGTGTACCCCAATATTCGATTGTAGATGGTATTGTTCGTTTCGATCGCGCAAAAGATCCGGCAGACATGCGCCTGATGCCCGATCCGAAAGAAACATTTGATGTTACTACCATGCAGCAGAGCGGCCATACCCACGACAATTGCATGCAGGGTGCCGAAGAAATGACTGAGAAACTTTTTGGATTCTCTAAAAACTAAAATGACCATGAGAAAGAATATTCAACTATTAACAGGTGTTGCCCTTTCGGTGCTGATCATTTTTATGTTCAGGGCAGAAGCTCAAAACCCAAAGGCAAAGACCGGAACATTTGCGCTTACCAATGCTACCATTGAAACCGTAACAAAGGGAACCATCACCAACGGTACCATCATTATCCGTAATGGAAAGATTGAAGCGGTTGGTACGAACATCACTATTCCACAAGGTGCTGAAACCATCAACTGCAGCGGATTGAAAATTTATCCCGGCATGATTGACTCAGGAACTAAAATCGGTTTGCTTGAAATCGGTCAGATACCGCAGGCTACAGATGAAAGTGAAAAAGGAGAAGTGATTCCCCAGATGAAAGCACTCACTGCTGTAAACCCGAATGCAACAGCGATCGCGATCACACGCATCAGTGGAGTTACCACCACGTTGGTTGTACCTGATGGTGGATTGCTTCCAGGTACTTCGGCATTGGTGAATTTGTTTGGCTATGTACCGGACCAAATGTATGCCGGCTTTGAAGGGGTGTTGATCAACTTCCCGAATACCGGACGCAGAGGTTTCTTCGATCGCAGAACAGATGAGGAAATCAAGAAAGGCGTGGAGAAAGCGTTAAAGCAACTGAATGATGTTTGGGAGAAGGCAGTCCAGTATCATAAGATCGATTCGGCCACGGCTGGAAAAGGAGTGAAGTACTATCCCGAATTGCAAGCCTTGCTTCCCGTTGTGCGTGGCCAGCAGGCATTGATGATCGAAGCGAATGCACAAAAAGATATTGAAGCCGCTTTAAAGTGGGTGAAAGATAAGAAGGTGAAGAAAGTAATTCTTACCGGTGTGAGTGAGGGTTGGCGTGTAGCTGGTGAAATTGCGAAAGCAAACATCCCCGTGATCACCGGACCGGTTATCGCGATTCCTAATCGTGACTACGATCGTTATGATCAGGCCTATGCCAACGCAGGTCAGTTGAAGAAAGCAGGAGTGAAAGTCGCGATCCGCTCACAGGAAGATGGCAATGGTAACTACCGCAATCTTCCTTACCATGCAGGCTTTGCCGTAGCCTATGGTATGGATAAAGAAGATGCATTGAAAGCAATTACAATTGTTCCTGCTGAGCTGTTTGGCGTAGCCGATAAATTAGGCTCCATTGAAGTAGGCAAGAATGCGACACTGTTTGTAAGCGATGGCGATCCGTTTGAAACCAAAACGCAAATCAAGCATGTATTCATCGATGGCTGGCAAATGCCAATGGTAAGCCGCCAGACTTTGTTATACGATGAGTTTTTGAAACGTGATCCGGGTGTGAATAAGAATTAACCCATTTAGGTATTCGATATGAAGGGCAGCAGTAAATGTTGCCCTTCTTTTTTATCAGAACTTAACTGGTAGTCATGGCTTAATCCTCAGATCAACGAAAAATACCTTAATCATCCACTTCATAACCGTTTGGATAAAAGAATTGGATACATCGGTGTCAGCTATGATCTTCGCACCGGAAAGAAGAGTCCGGTTAGCGTCACATCTTTTGGTTTAGGTTAAACAAAGGCTGGATTCTCTTTCTTCTTTAAAACCGGATGAATACGGTGGTTCCTTTCTCCACTTCGCTTTCGATCCAGATTTTTCCACCCAGCGCTTCTACTTGTGTTTTGGTCAGGAATAAGCCCACTCCTTTCGCGTCTTTATGTTCATGAAAAGTCTGACGTAGTCCGAAGAGCTTGTTACTATGTAAATTAAGATCGATGCCCAATCCATTGTCTTTTACCTGTAGCAGGATATTCCGGCCTTCTTTCTGCGTTTTGAACTCCACCTGCAGGGGACGTTTTACTGAACGGTATTTCAAGGTATTGCTGAGCAGATTAAGAAAAATACTTTCCAGGTAAGGTTTGTTATAAGTGATTCCTTCGCAATCCGAAAAACCGGAAGAGATGTTCGCATTGCTGCGGATGATTTCTCCAGCGAGATCCTGCATTACTTTTTTCAGTACCGTGTTGAAGTGAAGAGGAGTAAGATCGGAAGCAGCTACTTTTTTCACTTTCAATGTATCCATCAGGTCATTCAGCGTTTCATTCATGCTGCCTGCAGTGAGCTTCAGCTGCTTGAAAATTTCCTGATAATCGCTTACGCTGCTGTTTTCGTCCAGCAATGAAATGAGCGCATTAATATTACTTACCGGTGAGCGAAGGTTGTGGGAGATCACATGAGCAAAAGAATTTAACTGTTTGTTCTGATCCTGCAATTCTTCAGCGGCTGTTTCCAAGTTGCTTTTGGACAGCAATAGTTTTTCTTCCGCTTCCTTTCGTTCCGTGATATCAATGGCAGAAGCATAAATGAGCTGATGAGTAAGGTCTGCCGAAGAGGTCCAGAGCAACCAGCGGTAACTTCCATCCTTGCAGCGATAGCGGTTTTCAAATGTAGTGATGTCAATTCCCTTGTTGAGCTTGATCGTGGTTCCTTTGGTCGCCAGGCGATCATCCGCATGAACAAATTCTATAAATGGCACACTGGTTAATTCTTCCAGTGAAAAGCCAAGGGTTTTCTCCCAGGCAGGATTAAGTTTTTTGAAATAGCCGTCAAGACCTGCTATTGCATTCAGGCTAATGGAATAGTTAAAAACACGATTATACTCTTCCGATATTTTAACGATCTCCTGTTCCGCATTTTTTCGTAAGGTCACATCACTGAGAAACCCTTCGAGGAACACCAGCTCTTCCTTTTGATAAACCCCCGCGCCAAACTCTTCGATCCAGATCCAATGTCCGTTTTTGTGCCTGAGCCTGTACTCTGCATGAAAACTTTGCTTCCGGGCGAGCGCCTCTTCTACTTTTGAAAATATATGCGCAGTATCATCCGGATGATACAGCTTTACGAAGTTGATCTGTCCGCTCATAAATTCATGAGGACTGTAGCCTGTCATTTTTTCTACATGCTCATTGAGATAAAGCATGGAAAACGTAGCATCATTGCGGCAGAGGTAAATTACGCCTGGCAAATTTTCCGCCAGCGAACGAAACTTTTGTTCGTTGTCTTTTATTTTCTGTTCTGCCTCCTTGCTGTCGGAAATGTCGCGGATCAGGATCAGTACATTGTCTCGGTCAATGAAAGAGATTTTGCCGCTGCGCCACGGCCTTAAGCCAGGCACAATGTACTCGATATATTCCGGCTCCATCGTTTCAAAAACTTTTTGAATAGCGTTCTCATATACATCCAGCAGATGAGCGAAGGGGCCGTTAAGTACTTCATAAATACTTTTGCCTATATATCTTTCTCTTTCAATAAAGAGCAGGTGATCATGCTTCGTCCAGATGGTGGTATAAATCCGTTCACTGTTTACTTCTAAGGCAATGTCATCGATAGAATGAAGTAACGCCCTCAGGTGGGCTTCGGAATGCCGGATGCGTTCATCAATTTTTTTCTGCTCTGTAATGTCAGTGGCAATGCTGAGGTATCCGGTCAGCTGCCCTTCATCATTCCATATTCCCGATAAGGAAAGCATTACCGGGAAGCGCGAACCATCTTTTCGGATATAGGTCCATTCCCTTCGGTCGGCTGTTTTGCTGATGCGCGCCTTGGCTACAATGGATTCAAATCCTGGCTCAATAGGTATTCCAAATAATTCGCTGGACGCTCTGGCATGTTCCGCGATTTCGGCCCAATCATGAATAATTAAAGTTGTCCACTTACCAATTAACTCCAGATGCGAATAGCCAAGAAGATATTCGGCAGCAGGATTGAAGCTCATGACGATCCCCTCGGTATTGACAGAGATGACGGAGAGTTCAGTAGAATTAAGTATCGCGTCCTGCAGAAGGTATGTCTCTGCCAGGGCATTCAGGAATTTCTCCCTGGTGATGAGCTCGGTTTCCGGAATAAGCGAACGGTTCATGACCGCATTGGTATAAAGCTTAGGTCGGATAAAAATACAAATTTGTTGATCCCTAGCGAAATGCGCGCTGTCTTTTTGCTTCGAATACTACCACAGCTGCAGCCGTGGATACATTCATCGAGTCAATTTTTCCCTGCATGGGAATAATGATGTTGCTGGTTGAGCTCTCTACCCAAAGATCAGACAAGCCGGTGGCTTCTGTGCCCATAACAATAGCACAAGGCCCGGTGTAATCGGTTTCGTGATACGGTTTAGAAGCTTTTAAATACGTGCAATAAACAGTGATGGCATTGTGTTTTAACCACGCAATGGTGTCTTCGGAGGTGGCGGAGGCGATCGGTGTAGTGAATACACAACCCACACTGGAGCGGATTACGTTGGGATTATAAAAATCTGTTTGCGGATCGCAGATGATCACCGCGTCTACACCTGCTGCATCGGCAGTGCGAAGTAAAGCCCCGAGGTTACCCGGTTTTTCCACTGATTCCAAAATCAGAACCAACGGATTTTTACTCAGCTTGATTTGCTCGAGGCTGTGCGCTTTCATTTCGGCTACCGCGATTACACCTCCCGAATTTTCGCGTACCGCAATTTTGTCAAACACTTCTTTCGACACCGGGATCACCAGCTTATCAATAGTCAGATCAGGCCCCAGCTGATCGTATGGAAGAATTTCTTCGCAGTAGAAAAGAGTTCCGATTTTATAACCGGCTTCGATGGCCCATTGTATCTCGCGCTTGCCTTCGATGATGAAGAGCTGTTGCTTTCTTCGCTCGCGCGGCTTATCCAATGCCAGCAGGCTTTTGATCTTTGGATTTTGTGTGCTGGTGATTAAAATGGACATTCTTATTTCAGTTTTATTTTATCAGGATGCCATGTTATTCATGGATATAAACTCAGTCAACTTTGGTAATTGAGAGATAATTATTGAAGGCGTAGAGTCAAGATAAATGACTTGACCTTGCTGAGGCTCCATCATTAATAGGGTATTCACTTTCTTCCATTTCGATAAATAAATGGATACAGAATCAAAGAGGTGGAAGCTCTCATCAAGAAGTGCAAGTCCATTTATAAATCGTTCTCTTATTGTTTCTTCCTCAACGGAGTGTCCTCCCTTTGCAACTCTTTCCCTCACACGCTCTATGGCAGTGGTCACATCTTCAAGGCAAATAAATATTAATTCTATTTTGTAACCATTAAGTCGAAACAGATTGATGACAGTTATTATTTCTCTGGTATGATAATTTGATTCAAATGCAAAGTTCTGATTTTGCTGCAATGCTTTTATTCTTCGTTCAAGGTATAAATTCTGAGCCCTGTCGAAGGCACCTTGTTCAATTGAAGGATCGAAGCTGAATTGTGACCATATCGAATAGAATTCTTTATCAAAGTCAAAAGACTCAATTCCAAAATCACTAATTAGATCCTTGCTATGTGTTGATTTTCCAGCTCCGTTAGGTCCGGCAATGATGATTAAAACAGGCAACTCATTTCCTTTTTAGGCTTTTTATTTGGAGTAACGGGAAGCGAAACCTTCTCAATGGCAGACTTAGGCGCAACATTGATCTTGCTGGCTGTAGCCTGCATTCTTTTAAATCTTAGAATATATAATTCCTTAGATGACATACCTCAAAGATAAGAATCAAAATTCACAATTTTGAACACTTTTGATAGGAGATATAGGCTACAGGAGATAGGAAGTGTAATTTTTTCAGTTGGTTAATTTTTAATTGTCAAATTTGCACATTGACTCATTATATGAAATTACTATACCCCGCTTCCTGGAAAGACTATGAGCTACTCGACTCTGGCAATTTCGAAAAACTTGAGCGCTTTGGTCATTATATTTTGATCCGCCCCGAGCCACAAGCTATCTGGCAACGTTCGCTGACGGATGCCGACTGGAAGAAACAGGCACATGCGCACTTCAACAGGGAGCAAAGCGATAACTTCCGTTTCACTGATGAAGTAAAGGGTGGCTGGAAAAAATTAAAAGAGATTCCCGAAAGCTGGCAGGTCGCCTATCAGCATAACGAGTTGAATTTGACATTGCGCCTGGCACTTACCGGCTTCGGTCACGTGGGAGTATTCCCCGAGCAGGGAGAGAACTGGAATTTTATTTATACTACCGTAAAAGGATGGAATATCCCCAAACCGCGCGTACTCAATCTTTTTGCTTACACCGGTGCTGCTTCGGTGGCGGCAAAACTGGCGGGTGCTGATGTGACACATTGTGATGCTTCGCGCCCCGGCCTTAACTGGGCGAATCAAAACATGCAGCTGAACAATGAAAAGGATATTCGCTGGGTGCATGAAGATGCGCTCAAGTTTGTGAAGCGGGAAGTAAAACGCGGCAACAAATACAATGGCATTATCATGGACCCGCCACCCTATGGCCGTGGCCCGGAAGGAGAGAAGTGGACATTACAGGAAAAATTAGACGAACTGATCGGAGGAGCCAGCCAACTGCTGGAAAAGAACAACTCATTTTTTATTCTTTCCATGTATGCAGGAGGACTTTCACCCATAGTAGGTTTAAATGTGGCTAAAACACACTTTACGTTTACCGAACCAGAATTTGGAGAGTTTTACCTGAAATCGAAGCAGAACAAGGACTTGCCTATGGGTACCTTTTTGCGGTTTAATCAATAGGCACTGACTGCATTTCAGGCTGGTTTACGAACAGATCATAGGTCATGACTGGGTGATGAGTGGAGCGAGACTGACAAAGAGTGCAGGAGGAGTGAAGCAGGGCAAGAAAAGGCACTTAATCTAAGGAGGGTGGCAACAGCATTCGCTCAGGTGAAAAAAGCAGATATCTGCTAAATCTTGGATTAACTAACTAAGAAAGCACTTTTAAGTTAATAATCCATGAATTTTCGGAACCTAAGTCCTTCTATCCCTAAAAAAAGTTATCTTTGCGGCCTTATTTGAGAAACAGAGGTTATGCAAGTTGAGAAAATCAGAAATATTGCGATTATCGCACACGTTGACCACGGTAAAACTACACTCGTGGACAAACTTTTACACGCAGGTCATCTTTTTAAAGACCACGAAACTCCTGGTGAGCTCATCATGGACAGCAATGACCTGGAACGTGAGCGCGGTATCACCATTTTAGCGAAAAACGTATCCGTACGCTATAAAGACTATAAAATCAACATCATTGATACTCCCGGCCACAGTGACTTTGGCGGTGAAGTAGAGCGTGTACTGAACATGGCTGATGGTTGCCTGCTTCTGGTGGATGCCTTCGAAGGACCTATGCCACAAACACGTTTTGTATTGCAAAAAGCACTGCAAATGGGTCTGAAACCTATTGTCGTGGTTAATAAAGTAGATAAGAAAAACTGTACTCCTGACGAAGTGCATGAGCAGGTTTTCGAATTGATGTATGCGTTGGATGCTACTGAATACCAGTTGGATTTCCCTACTTTCTACGGTTCGGCCAAACAAGGCTGGATGAGCAAGGATTGGAAACAACCTACTACCGATATCAGTGCATTGATCGAAGGTGTGATCGAGCACATTCCTGCACCTAAGGTAGATGTAGGTAGTACCCAGATGTTGATTACTTCATTGGAGTATTCTTCGTTCATTGGTCGTATTGCTATCGGCCGTGTACAACGCGGAGAAGTAAAAGCCGGACAGCAAATCGCTTTGGTGAAACGTGATGGTAAAATCACGAAGACCAAGATCAAAGAAGTATATGTATTCGAAGGTTTCGGAAAAGAAAAAGCAGAAATGGTTGGTGCCGGTGAGATTTGTGCGCTGGTAGGTTTGGAAGGATTTGAAATTGGCGATACCGTTGCTGATATTCTTAATCCGGAAGCACTGAAGTCCATTTCTATCGATGAGCCTACCATGAGTATGCTCTTCACGATCAACAACTCACCTTTCTATGCAAAAGAAGGAAAGTTTGTTACCTCACGTCACATCAAAGATCGTCTTGAAAAAGAATTGGAGAAGAACCTTGCCCTTAAACTGGGTGAAACCGGTTCTGCGGATAGCTTCATGGTATTTGGCCGTGGTGTACTTCACTTGTCGGTGTTGATTGAAACCATGCGCAGAGAAGGATACGAATTGCAGATTGGCCAGCCTCAGGTTATTTTCCGTGAGATTGACGGAGTAAGATCGGAGCCGGTAGAAGAGTTGACGATCGACTTACCGGAAACAGATGCTGGTAAAGCAATTGAAACTGTATCGATGCGGAAAGGTGAAATGTTGAACATGGAGCCTAAGGCAGATCGTATGATTTTGAAATTCCTTATTCCTTCTCGTGGAATCATGGGATTGAGAAACTATTTATTGAACGTAACAGCAGGTGAAGCAGTAGTAACTCACCGTTTCAAAGAATATCAGCCCTATAAAGGAGAAATACCAGGACGTATCAACGGATCGCTGATCGTAATGGAACAGGGTGAAGCCATTCCTTACAGCTTGCACAACCTGCAGGACAGAGGAAAGTTCTTCATCAACCCGGGCGAACCAGTATACGAAGGTCAGGTAATCGGTGAACATAGCCGCAGTGGTGACCTGGTGATTAACGTAACCAAGACCAAGAAGCTGACCAACATGCGTGCTTCCGGTTCGGACGAGAAGATGAAAATCGCTCCTCCTTTGAAGCATACGCTGGAAGAAGCGCTGGAATACATTCAGGCAGATGAATATGTGGAGGTTACTCCCAAATCCATTCGTTTAAGAAAGATTTATCTTACAGAAGGCGAACGTAAACGCTTCGGATCCAAGTAAGTGATTTTAAAACATGAAGAGTAGGTGTCTCTTTATCGCCTTTTGCTTTGCGCTGATCAGTTTATCGTATGCGCAAACCGAAAAGATGAAGACGTGGGAGGCGGAAGGAGACACTTTACTTGATCATGAAAACTTTGACGGAGCACTGAAAGCTTTTTCAAAAATCATCAAGGCATCGAAGGAGAAAGACAAATTCTATTACTCCATCCTATACAAGACGGCAATAAGTTATTACAGCCTGGGCAGGTTTGATGAAGCCCTTAAAGCGCTGAATGAATTTGTACCTGCTTATCCGTCTTTTCCACAAGCGTATTTGTTAAGAGCCTTCATCTTTCGCGAGAAAGAGGATAGCGAGGGGCAGCTTACCAATCTCGAAGAAGCAATGAAGCTTCAGCCAGGTAATCCGGATGTATTGAAATGGAGGGCACAGCTTTACATGGATGAAAACAAGTATGAGCTTGCCAAAAAGGATCTGAAGCAGGTTCGATTCATACAAGATGACCCGGAAGTAGAAACGTACCTTGGTCTTGCGTACTTCAATACCGATCAACCCGACAGTGCTTTTATCAGTTTGAAAAAATCCATGGAGCTGGATGCCACCTACCAGCCTGCTTATCTCTATGCAGGTTCTTTCAGTCTTCAAAATGAGCAATACAATCAGGCACTGACTTATCTAAACCTCGCATTACGCTTAGATCCTAAAAACTATACCGCACTTTTCTATAAAGGCGTAGCTTTAATTGAGAAGGAAAAAATCAATGAAGGATGCAGCTGCCTGGCCAAAGCTTTTTATACCGGCAAGGTAGATGACGCAGGCGATTACCTGAAGCAATACTGCTACGGAGAAGAGAATTAAAAAATTGACAATAGGCCATTAACAGTTGGCAAAGCATTGGTCCAAGCTAATAATATCATCTTTGACAATTGCCCTTTTGTCAACTGTCAATTTTCTGATTGCGACTGCTCATCGCCATTTCCCAACCGATAATACTTTTTTTACGCGCAGAACTCCATCGGTACTCACCCAGTATTCCGTCTTTGCGAATAACACGATGACAGGGAATAAGGTAAGCAATATGATTCGATCCTACTGCAGAGCCTACCGCTTGCATTGCTTTGGCATTTTGAATCCGTGTAGCAATGCCCTGATAGGTGGAGACATCACCCATTGGTATTTTTAATAACGCCTCCCATACCTTCACCTGGAAATTGGTACCCTTTACCAGCAGATGAAGTTTGTTTTGCACAGTGCTGTTTGCCGGTAAGAAAATCTGGTTGATAAACGGAAGGGTGATGGACTCATCGTGATGAAAGATGGAATGGTGCCAGTGTGCCTTCATCTTTTCCAATTCATATTTCGGATCTTCATCCGACTGAATGAAAGAGAGCCAGCAAATTCCCCGCTCCGTTACTCCGATTAAAGCCTGACCGAAGGGAGTGGAGTGAACCCCATATTCAATGCGCAGCCCCTGTCCCTTCAGTTTATATTCCTGCGGAGTTACTGCCTCCAGTGTAGTGAACAAATCGTAGACACGCGATTGGCTCGATAGCCCTGCACGTTCCGCTGCTTCCACAAGGTTCTTACTTTCTTCCAGCTTTGCTTTCAGAAAATCAATAGTCAGAAACTGCAGAAAACGTTTTGGGCTGATGCCCGCCCATTCGGTGAAGATGCGCTGAAAATGAAAAGGACTCAGATGGACTTTTTCCGCCACTTCTTCCAGCTCCGGCTGGCGCTGAAAATTATCCTCCAGGTAATGGATGGCCTGTTCAATGCGCAAGTAGTTGATGTTCTGATCGGTTGCCACAGTCATAAAGCTATTGTTTTTTGTTGATTCAAAATTGCAATGTTCGCATTCCGGATTCAACCTGTTTCTTGCTCAAATCCCTCCAGCAGCACAATGAAGTCACGATCTTATTCTATATTTGAAATAGACCTCCTTTTTAAATGTGGAATTCATTCTCCGGTAACACTAAATTTTCAATTATTGCCTGTGTAGTAACCGGTATTTTGGGTTTACTCAGTATGGGTGCCCTGGGTGCCGGGCTCTATTACCCTGTTTCTTTTTTATTAAAGAAATACCCCACGCTTAATGAATGGCGTGGTGACTGGGTATGGCCAGCTATCATCGCTGTAGGTATGTTATGGTCACTCGGTTTTGTTTTTGGCGGAGTGGCCTGGCATTATCTGGTAAAAATCACTTCTTCAAAACTTATTCTTTACGCTGCATATATTTTTATACTCTGGCTATGGGCCGCATTGCTGTGGTATTTTACTATAAAAAGTAATTTGTAGCTTGATTAAGTCGATAGAAGCTGATCAACAATTAAAACAGAATGTATATGAAAGTAATTTTACCTTTCTTTCTGCTTGCCCTGGTTGCCAATGTCTCAAGGGCTCAGCAAAATTTTGACACCGTAAAAATCCGTCCTATCAAAGTGGTGGAAAATCTTTACATGCTGAAAGGTTCAGGTGGCAATATCGGTGTCTTTTTTGGCAAGGACGGAACCCTCATGATCGATGATCAGTTTGCCCCTTTGTCTAATAGAATCAATGGGGCAATCAAAACATTAGATGCGGGAGAAATACGGTTTTTGGTCAATACTCATCTTCATGGGGATCACTCCGGTGGCAATGAAAATTTTAAGCGCATGGGTATAACTATTGTTGCGCATGATCAGGTGCGCGAACGAATGAGTAAAGAACAGGTGAATGTACGTCAAAACAGAACTACACCGGCACGGGATAGAGATGCCCTGCCGGTAATCACTTTTGCTGATAAGCTGAATTTCCATCTTAACGATGAAGATATTGAATTGCTTCATTTTGATACCGGCCATACCGATGGTGATGTCACCGTGCATTTTAAAAAGGCGAATGTCTATCATACGGGCGATATGTTTGTAACAACAGGTTATCCATTTATTGATACATCAAGTGGTGGCACATTTGCCGGATTAATCTCATCATTGGATAAATTTTTGAGCCTGTTAGATGATAACTCCAAAATAATTCCCGGCCACGGTAATTTAAGTTCTAAGGCAGAGGTAAAACTATTCAGAGATAAGCTGGTGGATATTCGTGATCAGATTGCTGCTGCTTTAAAGAAGGGAAAGAAGGTAGAAGATATTCCTGCACTGGGCATTACGGATAAGTATGATGCTGATTGGGGGAAAGGATTTATTAAAGGAAAGGATTTTGCCTTGTTGGTAGCTGAGAGTTTGAAGTCCGCTTCAGGAAAATGATTTTTGCCATATCAGGTACTGCTGCCACATGCAATGACCACACGGACGGAAGCCTTCATTCAGGGCTTCCGTTTCATTTTTAAAGAAGATCCTGTTTTCTTTCTTCATACGCTTGCCAGAGCAGCATTTCAACGTGCCATAGATTTTTAATCGCGCATTGCCACCTATTGTTATTCCTTTTTCCTTTATTAATTTATGTAACTGGATATCTGTTAAATCAATATGTCGTGTCATATTCAATTCCGATAGCTAGCGGGACAAATTGACTGACTATCAAATTCAATTCGCATCATGAAAGATGATTCCCAAAGCATACCGTTCGCCCGATTTAACTTCACTCACCCCATGTTTTACAGTAGCACGGTAATATCCTCTGCTTCCCATTACCGGCCGGAAGTTAGTAGTAAATATAACGGCATCCCCCCGGTCAGGTTGAATCACCTGGGCTTTGGATTGGGCACGTGGTATCTGTTCCGTCAACACAAGCTCCCCGCCTTCATGATCGGTTCCCTGTTGAGTTAGTAGAAACACCACTTGAAATGGAAAGTAAACTTCGCCATACAAATCCTGATGAAGCGTATTAAATCCGCCTTTTTCATAATGGAGAATTAAAGGTGTGGGCCGAAGCTGATTTTTCTGATGACATAATTCAATCAGCTTCACGTGTTCAGAAGGATACGCTGTCGCCATGGATAGTTGCTGCACCCACTGATTGGCAAGCACAACAAGCGGTTCGTACAGGTCCTGCCTTAATTTTTGAATGAGTGGCGGCAAGGGATAATTGAAATATTTGTATTCACCTTTGCCAAACCGGTAGCGCTGCATGTTAATCGTACTCCGGTACAGATCCGGTTCACGATATAGCCCGATAAGATGACTGCAATCATCCGCGGATAAAACTTTAGGCAGGTGGGCATATCCCTTTTCGTTGAGGGAAGTATAAATTGAATTCCAGTCCATGCGTGTATGCTTTATACAAAATTGATTTATGGTGGTTAACAAGTCAACCCGATACTTGCTGATTGCATTAACGGTGTGGAAATGATTTTTTTTATTCATTATCTTTCACAAATAAATAATTGATATGAAATATGTAATAGGTTTCCGCGGTGTCCTTCAGTTCCTGACTGTTTTATTCGGCTCACTTCTTTTTTTAGCATGCTCATCGGAGCATTCTCCTGATGTATCCAGGGAAGAATGGATGCCTTTATTCAATGGTAAAGACCTGGCAGGATGGGATGTGAAAATTGCAGGATATGATCTGAATGACAATTTCGCGGAGACATTCCGTGTAGAAGATAGCATAATGAAGGTAGATTATAGTCGCTATGAAAAGTTTGATGGCAAGTTTGGTCATATTTACTACAACAAGCCCTACTCTTATTACCGGATAAGAATTCAATACCGGTTCACAGGAAAGCAACTCGCAGGTGGTCCCGATTACGCTTACCTCAACAGCGGTGTGATGCTGCATTCGCAATCGGCAGCATCATTAGGTAAAGCACAGACATTTCCTGTTTCACTGGAGATGCAATTTCTGGCCAGTAATGATAGTGTGAAAAGAACCACTGGAAACTTGTGTACACCGGGTACAGAAGTACACATGGATGGAAAGCTGGTAACCGATCATTGTATTAATTCCAGTTCTGAAAATTATGATGAAGACAGGTGGATAAATGCCGAAGCGATCGTACTGGGTGATTCCATTGTACACCATATCATTGAAGGTGATACCGTACTTACTTATGAAAATACGCTGGTTGGCGGAGGTTTCGTAAACACAGGAATGAGCTGGCGTGTGGGTGGATTTGCAGACTCGTTACAATGGATGAAAAAACAAAGTACTCCGCTGAAAGAAGGATACATCGCCTTGCAGGCGGAAAGCCATCCTATTGAATTTCGTAAAGTGGAGCTATTGGATTTAAAAGGGTGTAAAGATCCAAAGGCAGTAAACTATAAATCCTACTATGTGAAATCTGATCCTTCACAATGCCGCTATAAATGAACTCATTAACTATTTCCCTGCCAAAGGAATTCAGCTTTGATCTTACGATTTCTTTCCTGCTGCGCTCGCCACGTGAGTTGTTGCATCGCGTAGAGCAGGATAAAGTATGGAAAGCATTGAGGATAGGAGGTAAGATCATTGTCTTTTCAATTCAGTTTGATAAAGATCAATTGGTAGTCGATTTTCCGGGGGATACCATTTCTTCTTCCGAACAACAAGAAGTGATTCGGTTCATTGCTGAATGGTTTGACCTGGAAAGCGATTTGAAACCATTTTATAAACTTGCTGCTGAGGATAAGCTACTCAGTGAATTAGTAACAAAGTTTTATGGGTATCGGATAATTGGTCAGCCTGATTTATTTGAGTCGTTGGTGTGGGCAGTATTAGGTCAGCAGATCAATGTACAGTTTGCTTATTCGTTGAAGCAGCGGTTTGTAGAACAGTTTGGTGAAAATATGGAAGTCGAAAATCAGCGTTATTATTTATTTCCGGAAGCAACAGAGGTGGCCTTGCTTCAACCTGATCAGTTGCTGACGCTTCAGTTTTCCAGGCAGAAAGCCGCTTATACTATTTTAATAGCCGAGGCATTTGCAAGTGGAAAAGTTTCAAAAGAGAAACTTCGCGGATTATCCATTGCTGAAGCAAAAGAGGAATTGATTAAAATAAAGGGTGTCGGCAACTGGACTGCCAATTATGCACTCATGAAAACATTCCGTTATCCGGATGCCTTTCCATTGGAAGATGTAGGCATTCATAATGCCATTAAAAACCTCAGAAAGATGAAAGCAAAACCCACACTCGATCAGGTGAAGAGGATCTTTAAAAAATACAAAGGCTGGGAGGCGTACGCTACGCTGTATCTATGGAAGAGCCTGTGATATCAGTTATCCGTTAAAAGTTTAGTCGTTAAAAGGTTGTTTAACAGGATCTCGGGTTCCAAGTGATTGAGCGTCACAAGATCATTAGGATCTCCTAAAATTTCGTCAACGATACCAAATGCTTTTGCCTCTATCGCGTTCATGTAGCGGTCGCGCAGGAAGAATTCTTCAATCTCTTTGGCAGTATGGCCGGTGTGCTTCCCTATCAAATGAAATAGTTGCGCCTGAAGACGTTCCTGCTCACGCGTTGCAATTCGTACATCTTCGGTATACCCTTGTGCTCCGCCACCGGTAGGATGCATGTGGATGGTGGCATGAGGTAATGCCAGACGTTTTCCCTTTTGTCCGAAGCTTAGCAGTGCCGTTCCCATACTTGCAGTGATGCCGACTGCTACGGTGGATACGGGTGCCTGGATCATTTGCATCGCATCATAGATAGCCAGACCTGCATACACATGTCCACCGGGGCTGTTAATGTAAAGACTGATTGATTGTTTCTGATCGACACTATTTAGGTAAAGCAATTGAGCGACAATCACGTTGGCCACCTGGTCATCAATCTTTGTTCCTAAAAAGATGATGCGTTCCTTTAGCAGGAGACTGTAAATGTCATAGGCTCTTTCTCCACGGCCACTGTTATCGATGACCATGGGGATAATACTGGAATGTGGAAACATAATTAAGAGTTGTTGAAGAGTTGTTGAATGTCGTTCTGAAAGATCTTTCTTCCAGGATCACTGAAAAACTTTTGATGGATCACTTCCGCTTCTGCTTTTATCTTTTTCCTTCCATAGCTTTTAACAAGTGCATGAAGTTTCTTTTGCAGCTGTAAGCTGAAACGGAATGCCGGGTTTACTATCAGTTGTGCTTCAACGACCAGTCGTTCCTGCGGAGGTATATGATCCTCAAGGAAATCATCGGCCAGCTGAATTTCATTCCATGAAGTCTTCATAGTGCAATGATTTTTCTTTTATGGTAGTACGAAGCTTGTCGATGCACTTGTGTTTCTGTGCTGCGGTGGAGTGAGAAGAGGAAAATCCGAGACGTTTGGAAATAAGATCAAGCGATAACCGCTCGTAGTAAAAAGCGCTTAATAACTCCAGGCATTTTCTTCCGCTTCGTTCAAGTAGGGTCAGAAGCCGGTTAGTATCCTGGTGCACTTCAAAATACTCTTCCGGAATAGTTATCTGTTGCTCGAGCTGATCAAGAGAAAGAAGAGGGTAGTCGGTTTTAAATTTTCTTATCCATAGATGTTTGGCAATGCCAATAAGGTACGCTTGCGGAGAATCTATCGCGGCCGTTTCCTGCTGCACACTTTTTTCATACAGAATCACCAGTGCATCCTGAAAAATATCTTTGGCGTCCTGAAAGGAACCCTGCTGCCGGCTCACCATACGAGCGACAACAGGAAACGTTTCCTCATATAAATCCTCAAATAGTCTTTCGCGTTCTTCCGGGTTTCGGATATCGACCTGTATTTCCGTGATCATAGCGTTTCTGTTACGTTAATAATGAAGGAATAGTAAACTAAAAGGGCATTTGTTAAGCCTCTTTTAACGAGTACTGCCTGACAATTAGTACGCCTTTATAAACTCTGTTCTACTGTATGTGCCGAAAACCAATCAAAGATCACCACGATTGGTTAAATTTATTTTGTAATACGAATGGCATAAGTCGCAGGCCATTGCTTTCCCGTAATCAATAAGAGCTTACTCTTTTTCTCGTAAGCAATTCCGTTCAGTACATCGGCCTGAGGATCCTTTACCCTGACCTCTTCGCCAAGAGCTGACAGGTCAAGCTTCCCCACTACATTCCCTGTAGCAGGATCAATCTTGTAAATGTTGTTGGTTTGCCACTGGTTGGCATAAATGTACCCTTCGATGTATTCCAGCTCATTAAGGTTCTTAACTACTCCCGCTTTATCTTTTACAATGATACTGTGCTCATCCTTCAGGCTGACGGTGTCTTTGAAGTGAATTTTATTTGTTCCATCACTCACTATCAGCTGCTTTCCGTCATGTGTAATTCCCCAGCCTTCATGATCGTAGGCAAATTCGCCTGTCTTCTTAAATGTGTTTACATCGTAAATGAAACCTATTTTACTTTGCCAGGTCAACTGGTATATTTTGTTGTTGAGAATGGTGATTCCTTCACCAAAGTATTTATCATCGAGAATTATTTTTTTGTCCTGTGCCCCGGTACTAATGTTTACTTCTGCGATCCAGGAACCTTTCTGCCCGGTACTTTCAAACAGCCTGCCCTTTTCAATCACTAATCCTTGTGTGAAGGCAGTGCGGTCGTGTGGGAAAAGCCTGGCAATGGAGTAGGGGATCAGTGTTTCATCTTTTATGGCTTCTGATTCCTGCTTTTTTTCTTTGGGAGTGCAGGAGAAAAATACGAGGACTAATCCGGTAAAGCGCAGAGTAGATTTTATGGAAAAAACAGACATAGTTAAGCTCATCTTTCTTTTAAGGGAAATGATGAGCGAATAACTGAAATGTATCGGAATAATGAAAGCTTACTTCGCTAAAACGGCAGTACTCGATGCCAAAACAAGCAGGTCGTTATCTTCTACCTGTTTCTTTTCATCGGCTACTTGCAGGAAGTTTTCATAAACGAGGTTCAATTCGGCTCCCTCAAATTTATGACCTAATAATTCGAGTCGGTGCTTTAAGGCAGCCCGTCCGCTTCTTGCTGTCAATACGATAGAAGAAGAAGGAACACCCACATCTGAAGGGTTGATGATTTCATAGTTTTCTGCATGCTTCAAAAATCCATCCTGGTGGATACCGGAAGAGTGAGCAAATGCATTTTTACCTACGATGGCTTTGTTCGCCTGCACGGGCATACGCATCATGCTGCTGACCAGGTGACTGATTTCAAACAGACGTTCTGATTTGATGTTGGTATACAGATCGAGATCCTTATGTACTTTCAATGCCATGGCTACTTCTTCGAGAGAAGTATTACCGGCACGTTCGCCAATTCCATTGATCGTTACTTCCGCTTGTCTTGCTCCGTTCATCAAACCGGCAAGGGTATTGGCAGTGGCCATGCCCAAATCATTATGGCAATGCACCGAAATGACTGCTTTATCGATGTTCTTTACATTTTCAAACAAGTACTGAATACGTTTTCCGTAAAGGTTAGGTAAGCAATAACCTGTTGTATCCGGAATGTTTACCACATCAGCACCAGCTGCAATAACTGCCTCGGTTAAGCGGGCGAGGAATTCAAGATCAGCGCGACCTGCGTCTTCAGCAAAAAATTCTACTTCATATCCTTTTGCTTTTGCATATTTCACTGCCCACACCCCTTTCTCTAAAACTTCTTCACGTGTGCTGCGAAACTTGTGCATGATGTGCACATCCGATGAGCCAATGCCGGTATGGATGCGCCCGTGTTTGGCATGATGCAGTGCTTCAGCTGCCACATCAATGTCGTCTTTCTTGGCGCGGGTGAGCCCGCATACGGTAACATGTTTTACAGCCTTGGAAATTTCCACTACCGAAAGAAAATCACCCGGGCTTGAAATCGGGAAGCCGGCTTCGATTACATCTACGCCCAGTTCTTCCAGCTCACGTGCTATGATCACTTTCTCTTCTGTCTTTAACTGACAGCCGGGTACTTGTTCGCCATCGCGAAGTGTTGTGTCGAAGATTTGAATTTTCTGTGCCATACTCTTAATGTTAATCGTTAACCGTACTTTCTACTTATTACTGTGCAACAGGCTCGCTGATCGTTGACAATTGTTTCACGATCAGACTACCCATTGTACTGGTATTTAAAATCTTCTCTTTCGGAGTTTTTGCATCTGCAATGTCTGCTGTGCGCCATCCCTGTTTCAGACTTTGCTCTACTGCTTTGATCACTGCCTCTGCTTCTTTCTTCAAACCAAATGAAATGTCCAGCATTAAGGCAACGGATAGAATAGAAGCCAATGGGTTGGCAATTCCTTTACCGGTAATGTCGTGCGCACTTCCGTGAATAGGTTCGTATAAGCCGATTGTATCGCCTACCGATGCGGATGCTAACATTCCCATCGAGCCTGCGATCTGCGAAGCTTCGTCTGTAAGAATATCACCAAACAGATTTCCTGTTAACACTACGTCAAAGCTTTTTGGATTCTGGATCAGCTTCATGGCAGCAGTATCAATGAAGGTGTGCTCCAGTTCTACATCAGGATATTGTTTGCCAATTTCCTGTACGACTGCCCGCCATAAGCGCGAACTTTCCAATACATTGGCTTTATCCACGCTGGTTACTTTCTTTCTGCGTGTACGTGCTGCCTGAAAAGCCTTATGAGCGATACGTTCGATTTCATATCGATGATAGATCATTAAGTCATAAGCGGTATTGCCATCGTCTTTTCTTCCTTTCTCTCCGAAGTATACATCACCAGTCAATTCACGAAAGAAAAGAATATCCGAACCTTTTAATATTTCAGGTTTGATGCTGGAAGCTTCCAACAGTTCGTCAAACAATTTGATCGGACGAAGGTTAGCATACAAGCCAAGTTCTTTTCGCATTTTGAGCAAGCCTTGTTCAGGACGTACTTTCAACGAAGGATCGTTATCATATTTGGGATGCCCCACTGCTCCAAAGAGTATAGCATCTGAGCGTCTCATTTTCTCAAGCGACTCATCGGGCAATGGATTTCCGGTAGCCTCGATGGCATCGTGGCCGATGGTGGCTTCTTCATATTCAAACTGATGACCAAAAATCTCAGCAATCTTATCCAATACCTTTTTACCTTCGGTAGTGACTTCTTTTCCGATTCCGTCTCCGGGAAGGATAATTATCTTTTTTTTCATTTAATGCGAATCAAATCTCTGTCTATAATAATATCTAACTTCATGTTGCCGGTTTCCTGTTACCGGCAACGGGAAACCGGTATCCGACTCAGCTGTGAGCTAAATCGTATTCCTTTATTTCTTTATTCAGACTCAATAAATAATCGATATCATCGTAGCCATTCATCAGACACGTTCTCTTGTACGCATTGATGTCGAAGCTTTCCGTTTTGTTATTGAACGAGATCGTTTTGTTCTCCAGACTTACAATCACTTCTGTTTTGGGATCAGCCTGAATCGTATCCAGTAATTCTTTCAGGAAAGCATCCGAAACAACCACAGGTAACACGGCATTATTCAGCGCATTGTTTTTGAAAATATCCGCATAGAAGCTCGACACCACCACACGGAATCCATAATCATAAATAGACCATGCCGCATGCTCACGACTGCTTCCACAGCCAAAGTTCTTTCCGGCTACTAAAACCTTTCCGGAATAAGCGGGATTGTTCAATGCGAAATCTTTGATGGGCTGATTATCGCTATCGTATCTCCAGTCGCGGAAAAGATTATCACCAAAACCTTCGCGTGTCGTTGCTTTAAGAAAACGCGCAGGAATGATCTGATCCGTATCAATATTTTCTACCGGCAGAGGAACTGCTGTAGATTTTAAAGTGATGAATTTCTCTTTACTCATATATCAGTTAATCGTTATCAGTTGTCAGTTAAAAGTTAATTTCCCTACTATTAACTTTTTAACGGTTAACCTTTAACTGTTTACCCATTCTCTAATGTCAGTTACCTTGCCTGTAATGGCAGCAGCAGCAGCACTTAACGGGCTGGCTAAAAATGTTCTTGACTTTGGTCCCTGCCTTCCTTCAAAATTTCTGTTGGAAGTGCTGATACAATATTTGCCTGCAGGGATTTTATCTTCGTTCATACCCAAACATGCTGAACAGCCAGGGCTGCGAAGTTCGAAGCCTGCTGCTTCAAAGATTTTATCTAAGCCTTCCTTGCGTGCCTGCTCTTCCACTTGCTTCGATCCGGGTACTACCCATACTTCTACATTGGCGGCTTTCTGTTTTCCTTTCACCATAGAAGCGACTGTGCGCAGATCTTCAATGCGTGCGTTAGTGCAACTGCCGATGAAAACGTAGTCAATCGCTTTGCCGAGTAGTGAAGCACCTGGCTCAAGGCCCATATAGTCGAGCGACTTTTTAAAAGACGCCTGCTCGTTGATTTCCTTTAATTCGTTAACGGTAGGAATGCGATCCGTTACTTTCATACCCATGCCCGGATTGGTTCCGTAGGTAATCATCGGTGCAATGTCTGCGGCATCAAACTTCAGTACGACATCATACGCAGCACCTTCATCCGTTTTTAATTTTCTCCATTCGGCTACCGCATTATCAAATGCTTTTCCCTGAGGCGCAAACTTTCTTCCTTTGATGTAATTGAAGGTAGTTTCGTCAGGAGCAATCAGTCCACCGCGTGCGCCCATCTCAATGCTCATGTTGCAGATGGTCATTCGCGCTTCCATAGAAAGACTGGTGATTGCATCGCCCCCGTATTCAACAAAATAGCCAGTGGCTCCACTGGCTGAGATTTTTGAAATGATATATAAAATAATGTCTTTGCTGACCACACCCTTGCCCAATTGTCCATTGACTTCAATGCGCATGGTCTTCGGTTTGTATTGCAAAATGCATTGCGTAGCCAATACCTGCTCTACTTCCGAAGTACCGATACCGAAAGCGATATTGCCGAATGCGCCATGTGTAGAAGTATGACTGTCACCACACACAATGGTCATACCTGGCAAGGTCAATCCAAGCTCGGGGCCAATGATGTGAACGATTCCCTGGAATGGATGGCCAAGATCATATAGTTCAACGCCAAACTCTTTACAATTTTTTCTTAACGTTTCTACCTGGTGGCGTGACAAGGCTTCTTTGATTGGAAGGTGCTGATCTTTGGTAGGCACATTATGATCCGCTGTAGCCGAAGTGCGGTTTACGTTGAATACACCAATACCACGCTGACGTAGTCCGTCAAAAGCCTGTGGGCTGGTTACTTCATGGATGAAATGGCGGTCGATGAACACCGCATCGGGATATCCTTCCGAACGCTTGACAACGTGTTTGTCCCAGATTTTTTCGAAGATAGTTTTTGGTCTTTCTGCACTCACAACAACAATCGTTAGTTTGGTCTAAGCTCCTGAAAACGAAACTGCCTCATCCTTGGTCCCGATAGCAACGGGATAGGACGAGGCAGCTTCTTAGTTTAGGTTTAGTTATGAAGAATCAAAGCAATCCGATTCTGCAAGTCCTAAAGATGTAAAAACTTCGCGCGCGCATCAACTAATTGTTAAAGAATTTTTATCATTACTTACGCTCGTTTGGTATTCTATCGATAATTGAAACGTTTTGTTGTTTTTAATCTTAACGAGGAATTCTGTTTTGCCTTTCTCTTTCGTCTTTTTTGCAATCTGTAAGTCGACAATCCTGAACATAATTGTTTTTCTTTGGAAGGGCTTAAACAAAGTCGGCTTCGATTTAATATAAGCCCATAACATCTGCACAAAAGGCATGTTCTTATCTGTAGAGAGGTCGGAAAGCCGGAAGAACTCAAAAAACTAATTGTCTGGAATATTCGAATTTGATATCTTTATTAACAAATAAAATTAAAATGATGAAAAACTCATCTTTATCTCTTGGAAGTCATTTTGAAGAGTTTATCAGTAAAAAGATTTCCTCAGGAAGGTACGATTCGGCAAGTGAAGTGATAAGGACAGCGTTAAGATTGCTGGAAGATGAAGATCAGAAAACAGAGAATTTAAAGACGGCCCTTGAGTTGGGAGAAAGGAGTCAAATGGCCGAGAACTTCAATCCTAAAAATCATTTAAAAGAATTGCGGAACAAGCACGTATGAGTGTTGCTGCATATAGAATTAGTGAAAAAGCAGTACAGGACCTCGAACAAATATGGTTTTATACCTTCGAGAATTGGTCCGTTGAGCAGGCTGATCGATATTATAATCTAATTATCTCTGAGATTGAGTTTATAGCAGGTCATTTCACTTCCGGTAAATCAATGAACCATGTTAAAGAAGGCTACCGGGCTTCCAGGGTTAAGTCTCAATTGATCTTTTATAAACTTGGTTCGGATCACGTGGTTGAGATAATACGGATACTGCATCAACAAATGGATATTGAGAACAGGCTTAAGAAATAAGAGCTAACTCATTTACACCAAATACTCAAATAAATTCTCATTTTGATTCACTACCGTGTAGTTGATCTTGGAATGATCCATTCTGTCCATGAGCGAATCAAAATCTTCTTTTGATTTTACTTCAATGCCAATCAAGGCAGGTCCCGTTTCTTTGTTGTGTTTCTGAATGAATTCGAAACGCACGATGTCATCATTCGGACCGAGGATGTGATTGACGAATTCTTTCAATGCTCCCGGTCGCTGTGCAAAGCGAACAATGAAATAATGTTTAAGGCCTTCGTAGAGCAAAGAACGTTCTTTGATCTCCTGCATACGGTCGATGTCATTATTGCCACCACTTACCACGCAGACCACTTTCTTGCCTTTCAGTTTGTCAGCATATTGATCCAGTGCTCCGATGGACAGTGCTCCTGCCGGTTCAGCAACGATCGCATCTTCATTATACAATTGAAGAATAGTAGAGCTTACTTTTCCTTCCGGTACCAGAAGCATGTCTGCGATACTGTCCTTGCAGATGGAGAAAGTAATTTCGCCTACTTTCTGTACTGAAGCACCGTCCACAAAACGTTGTATTTTTTCGAGCTTCACCGGATGTCCTGCTTTCAATGCTTCTTTCATGGAAGGAGCACCCGCAGGTTCTACTCCGATGATTTTAGTATGGGGTGAATAGGTTTGAACATACTGGGAAACACCTGCACACAAACCTCCGCCACCGACAGGAACAAAAATGTAGTCGACCTGAGAGAGGTCATCAAAAATCTCTTTTGCAACGGTTCCCTGCCCTTCAATTACTTTAAGATGATCGAAAGGAGGGATAAATACTTTGTTATTTAGCTGGGTGTACTCTAATGCCTGTATCTGGCAATCATCAAACGTATCGCCTGTCAATACAATCTCAATGTTATTGCCGCCAAACATTTTCACTTGCGTGATCTTTTGTTTGGGAGTAATGGCCGGCATGTAAATAACACCTTTGATATTTAACTGTTTGCAGGAGAACGCTACACCTTGCGCATGGTTACCCGCACTGGCACATACTACTCCACGCAGGCGTTGCTCCTCGTTCAGGCTTTGAATAAGATTAAAAGCCCCACGAAGCTTATACGAGCGCACAATCTGCAAATCTTCCCGCTTCAGATAAATTTCTGCACCGAATTTCTCTGACAGCTTGCGGTGAAATTGCAGTGGTGTTTTAAGAACGACCGACTTTAGTACTTCGTAAGCAGCGTTGATATCGATTTGATGAGATTGTGTGGTAACGGACATAGCTTGTTAATTGACAGTTGACAAGGAATCAATTGACAAAGAACAATTGACAACAGTTGCCTATTGTCAATTGTTCTTTGTCAACTTATTTAGTTGATCATCGATGCTTCTACGCTTGCTTTCTCTGGTCTTAACTGACGCACAGCAGCACCGGCTTGCCACAATTCACTTTCACGGAGTTCTTTCAGCTCTTCAGCCAGTCTCTCGCGATAATCAGGTTTGCTGCAGGTGTCGATGGTACGTTTTGCTTCTGCACCGCTGGCAACACTTTCATACAATTCCTTGAATACGGGAAGTGTTGCTGCTTTGAATTTCTTCTTCCAATCCAATGCACCACGTTGTGCTGTAGTGGAGCAGTTAGCGTACATCCAGTCCATACCGTTTTCGGCAACCAATGGCATCAATGATTGAGTTAACTCTTCAACCGTTTCGTTGAATGCTTCGGAAGGAGAGTGTCCTTTAGAACGCAATACTTCATATTGCGCTTCGAAGATTCCGGCAATGGCGCCCATCAGTGTTCCGCGCTCACCGCTCAAATCAGAATATACTTCTTTCTTGAAATCCGTTTCAAACAGATAGCCCGAACCTACTCCGATTCCCAAAGCAATCGCTTTGTCCTTTGCTTTACCCGTAGCGTCCTGGAATACTGCATAGCTGGAATTGATTCCTTTTCCCTGCAAGAATAATCTGCGTACAGATGTACCTGAACCTTTCGGTGCAGCAAGGATAACATCGATATCAGCAGGAGGGATGATCCCTGTTTGATCTTTGAAGGTAATACCAAATCCGTGAGAGAAGTATAAGGTTTTACCTTTGGTCAGATACGTTTTCAGGGTAGGCCAAAGTGCAATCTGTCCGGCATCGGAAAGAAGGAATTGAATAACTGTACCACGCTTGGCTGCTTCTTCAATTTCGAATAAGGTCTCACCAGGTACCCAGCCGTGGCTTACTGCTTTGTCCCAGGTCTTTGATCCTTTACGTTGGCCAATAATTACCTTGAAGCCATTGTCGCGCAGGTTTAATGCCTGAGCAGGTCCCTGCACACCGTACCCGATGATGGCAATGGTTTCGTCCTTTAATATTTCGTGTGCTTTTTCTATCGGAAATTCTTCGCGTGTCACTACTTCTTCTACCGTTCCGCCAAAATTGATCTTTGCCATGTGTTTTGTTAGTTAGTCGTTAAAAATTAATTGTTAATCGTTATTAGTTAATCGTAGTAGGATTAATTCAAATCTTTATTTGCCAGGTTACGGTTGCTGTTTTTTACGGCAATAATTAAACCTGTAGCCCAGTTTTGTTTGGTGATCGTGATGTCACTTCTTTTTTCGATGTCGGCAATGAGTTGGATTGCTTTTTCGGCATGACCCTCAGGCCAGTTCGGTTGCGGCAGCATATCGTCAATGATATAAAAACCTCCATCATTCAGCATGGAGATTGCTTCATCCAGCATTAAATATTTCCCGTGCCAGGTGTCAGCAAAAATATAATCAAACTTCAGATGCTTGTTCTTTTCGATCCATTCACCACCATCGGAAAAGATCAGAGTTAGTCGTTTATCATTACCCAAATGCTTTTGAGCAATGGATAGAAAATTCTGATCAAAGTCCAGCGAGATCAGTGAAGAAGACTGATCCATGCCATCCAGTATCCATGAAGTACCGAGGCCTGTTCCAGTTCCTAATTCCAGAAATTGGCCGGATGGTTTAGAGCTGGCAAGCGTTCTCAACAAAGAGCAGGTCAGCACATCAGATGCCATAGTGAAACCAGAGTCTTTTGTAGACTGGTCGATTTCATTATACGCCTTCGGATAAGCCTGTTCTATTTCTTCTTTCATTTTGATAGACTGCTATTACTATTTTGTTGTCTGTTTTAAAATCTCGTCTTACCCCTTAGATTAACCCGGTCTGTGTCCTCACCAACCGAAACTGTTTATTTAATTGTGATCTGTGGAGATACCGATCACGGTGCTAAGAATTTTCAAATCTTCAAATTGCCCAACTTTTAAATTAATCCACATCCACAATCTGCTCACTCTTTTCATAATAATAAGAGCTTCCGCTTGTGAAACGTGCATATTCTACTTCGATTAGCTTTTCGAGCTGATGTTTTACTTTCTCCATCAGGTCAGGCGTAGTGTGCACCAGAACAATAGCTCCTCCTCTCTTGAAATCATCTTCATTCTCGTACGCCATCAGTTTTTTAATTCTGATCCTTCTGCGATTCAGGATATTGATGATTCTGTTCAGGACAGAAAAGTTGTTTTCGGATGCGATCTCTATGGTGAATTCTTCCTTCATAAAAACTACTTTGGAATTTCTAACATAACTTCAGATACTCCGGCACCGGCAGGCACCATCGGGAATACATTGCCCTCTTTGCTCACCACTACTTCCAGGAAATAAGAAGTCTTTGCGTCCAGCATTTCTTTCAATGCGTCCTTGAGATTTTCGCGTTCGGTTACTTTGTTTGCCCTGATGTTATACGCTTCCGCGATCTTCACGAAATCAGGATTCTGCATCTCTGTAAAGGAATAGCGCTTGTTGTGGAAGAGTTGCTGCCACTGGCGCACCATACCCAGGAAATTGTTATTGAGCACCAGAATCTTTACGGCAATGCCATACTGCATAATCGTACCCAGTTCCTGTATGGTCATCTGGTATCCACCGTCACCAATCACGGCTACTACCTGCTGATCAGGCCGTGCTACTTTAGCACCCATGGCTGCAGGTAAAGCAAAACCCATTGTGCCGGCACCACCAGAGGTGACATTGGTTCTCGGATTCTTGTATTCGTAATAACGGGAGGTGACCATCTGGTGCTGACCTACGTCTGTCACAACAATGGCCTCCCCATTTGTCAATTCCGAAAGGTGATGAATTACTTCGCTCATGCGCAGCTCGCCATCTGCATTCAATTCCTTTTCAATGACTTTCTCGTGTTCAATCTCCTTGAATTTTCTAAAGGTGCTGATCCACGCCTCGTGCTTGCCTTCATTGCATTTTTTAGTCAATGCCAGCAATGCCTCTTTTGCATCGGCACACACCGATACATTGGCTTTAATGATCTTGCTGATCTCTGCCTTGTCAATATCGATGTGAATGATCTGAGCTTGTTTGGCGTACTTGCTTACGTTACCTGTAACACGGTCATCGAAGCGCATACCAATAGCGATCAGCACATCACATTCATTGGTATTTAAGTTCGGGCCATAGTTGCCATGCATACCCAGGTAGCCAACATAGTTAGGATGATCACTTGGGATCCCGCCAAGGCCAAGCAATGTATTTGCAACTGGTATTCCTGTCTTTTCAGAAAAAGCAATGAGCTCTTTGGTAGCACCTGAAAGCAAAATACCTTGTCCCGCGAGTATATAAGGACGTTTTGCATTATTGATCAATTCGACAGCAGCATCAATCTCAGTAACCTGAAGTGTTGGCTTTGGTTTGTACGTGCGAATGCTCTCGCACTTTTTATATTTCAGCTCTTCGATCAATTCATTCTGTGCATTCTTGGTAATGTCTACCAATACAGGGCCTGGCCTTCCTGTTTTTGCTATATAGAATGCTTTTGCAATAGCAGGAGCGATATCTTTCGCTTCTGTAACTTGTACATTCCACTTAGTGACAGGTATAGTCGTGTTGATTACATCTGTTTCCTGGAATGCATCGGTACCGAGCAAATGAGCAAACACCTGACCGGTAATGCATACCAGGGGTGTTGAATCAATCAACGCATCAGCTAAACCTGTAACCAGGTTAGTTGCACCTGGACCTGACGTTGCAAACACCACACCGGGTTCACCGGATACGCGTGCAAATCCCTGAGCAGCATGGATCGCCCCCTGTTCGTGGCGGACAAGGATGTGCGTGAGTTGATCGGCATAGGAGTACAGCGCATCATAGATTGGCATGATAGCACCACCCGGGTAGCCGAAAATCGTTTTTACGTTTTCTTCTACCAGGCATTGAAGCAATGTTTCTGACCCGGTAATTTTCTTCACGGGTTCAGCGATTACTTCTTTATTAATTTTAGTCTTCGTCAGTAACGCATCCATCGGCTGCAGTTTTTACTTGTTTGGCATATTTAAAGAGCACTCCATTCTTTACCGAAAGAGCAGGTGCTTTATAGTGCGATCTTCGGATCGCTAACTTCTTTTCTTCTACTAATAAATTGATCTGATGTTTTTTGATATCGATCTCAATCCAGTCACCGTCTTCTACTAAGGCGAGAAGGCCTCCGTCAAATGCTTCAGGTGTGATGTGGCCAATCACGAATCCGTGTGAGCCTCCGCTAAAGCGACCATCGGTAATCAATGCTACGCTTTTACCAAGACCTGCACCCATGATTAATGAAGTAGGCTTTAACATCTCCGGCATACCGGGGCCGCCTTTAGGCCCCACATAGCGGATCACGACTACATCACCTTCCTTTATTTTTCCTTCTTTCAGTCCATCGAATAATTCAAACTCGCCATTGAACACTTTCGCAGTGCCCTTAAACTTTTCGCCTTCTTTGCCTGTGATCTTGGCTACCGCACCTTTCTCCGCCAGGTTCCCATAAAGAATCTGCAAGTGACCTGTTTTCTTAATAGGCTTCTCCAGGGGAAGAATGACATCCTGTTTTTCAAAGTCAAGGTCTTTGGCGCTGGCTACATTTTCAGCCAGTGTTTTACCAGTTACAGTCATACAATTGCCATGCAGAAACCCTTTTTGTAACAAGTATTTCATGACCGACTGAACACCACCAATCTTATGCAGCGCCTCCATTAAATACTTGCCACTTGGTTTCAGATCGGCAATCAATGGAGTCTTGTCGGAGATGCGCTGAAAATCTTCCTGTGTTAGCGACAACCCAACACTTTTCGCCATAGCGATCAAATGCAACACGGCATTGGTTGATCCGCCTAGTACCATTACGATAGTGATTGCATTTTCAAATGCTTCCACAGTCATGATGTCGCGCGGCTTGATATCCTGTTTCAGCAGGTGAAGGATTGCTTTTCCTGCCTCCACGCATTCCGCAGATTTATCTTTGCTTAAAGCGGGATTTGAAGAAGAGTAGGGCAACGACATACCTAACGCTTCGATAGCCGATGCCATTGTGTTGGCCGTATACATACCACCGCATGCGCCTGCACCAGGGCACGAGTTTTGAATGATCCCTTTGTAGTCTTCGTCCGTCAGTTTGTTCTGCATCTTTTCACCCAATGCTTCAAACGAGGAGACGATGTTGAGCTCTCTGCCTTTATAATGTCCACCGGCAATAGTGCCACCGTATACCATTATTGCAGGACGATTTAGTCGACCCATGGCCATGACAGATCCGGGCATATTTTTATCGCAACCCACAACGGCAATCAATCCGTCATAGAACTGTGCACCACATACGGTCTCAATAGAGTCGGCAATCAGATCCCGGCTTACCAATGAATAGCGCATTCCGGCAGTACCGTTGCTGATACCATCACTTACGCCAATGGTATGGAAAATTAATCCCACTAATTCCTGATCCCACACTGCTTGCTTCACTTCGGTAGCCAGTGCATTCAGGTGCATGTTGCAGGTGTTGCCATCAAAGCCCGTACTTACTATACCCACCTGTGCTTTGGTCAGGTCATGTTCGGTTAAACCAATCCCATACAACATCGCCTGTGAGGCAGGAAGCGTAGGGTCTTGCGTGATTATTCTGCTGTATTTATTTAGTTCGTTACTCACTTAATTCTCACTGGTCTGTTAAAAAAAAATAATTCAATTGTTACCGGTTTCCTCTTGTCGTTAACTTGTAGCCTGCAACGGGTTACACAATGACGTATCCGTAAATTTTGTCCAATACAATGCCACGATACGTATCACGTATCAACGCACTCAATGAATCTTTCCATGGTTTTGCAAAAGCCTGTCCTTCTATGGATTCCACGGCAACTATTTCCTGCATGGTGCTACAGAAGAAAGCGCTGTCAGCCTCGAATACTTCTTCGGGACGGAAATATTTTTCCTGCACGGGAATATCCAGCTGATGACAAATTTCAATTACTGTTTTGCGGGTGATGCCGGGAAGAATACTTCCGACAGGAGGTGTGTACATTATACCGTCCTTCTCATAAAAAAAATTGGCTCCGGGCCCTTCCGCCACAAAGCCATTCAAGTCAAGGAGAAGACCATCATCGAAGCCGCGCTTCTTGGCTTCCATGGTGGCAAGGATCGAGTTTACATACAAGCCGCATACCTTGGCTTCCATGGTTACCGCTTTGGGGTTGGGCCTCTGAAACGAAGAGATGCAAACCCGCGCAGGCTGAAGCGTAGTGTGCTGGTCAACTTCCCATGCCGTGATCATCAGGGATACTCCGTTGGGAGATGTGAGCGCCATATTAGGGCTGCAGAACACCAGCGGGCGGATGTAAGCGTTGGTCAGTTCGTTCTTTTCAAGCACTTGATAGGTGAGCTGGCTAAGCTCTTCGGCACTGTAGAAAAAAGGAATACCCATCAGTGCGCAACTTCTTTTCAGGCGTTCGTAGTGCTCAAGGGCTTTAAAAGTTTTGGTGCCATTTACGGTCTCATAGGAGCGAATGCCTTCAAACACACCGTAGCCATAGTGTAAAGTCTGGCCAAATAGATCGGTATGAGCATCTTTGGCTTTGATGAACTTGCCATCGAGAAAAAGTACCGTTTCGTCTGTGTAATACATATTTATGTGTGAAACAATCGTTAGTTTGTTATAGTCCGTATAAAACAAAACCGCCCCGAGAGTATCGGGGCGGTTTATGATTTCTTTTGTTTGCTAAACTATATCATTACCGCCCCGGGTTTGACCACCAGAATAATCACGCTAATGACAAGCACAGTAAGAACGGCTTCAACCTTATTCAGGTTGATCAGGCGTTCGGTTATTTTGTTTAAACTCAATATCATATTCTGTGCGAGTACAAGTGTCACAAATTATAATATAGCATTCAAGTGAATGGAAGAAAATATTTAAAAGCACTACTGAACGGCTGTTAGGTCTAAACAACTTTCTGCCTGGTCATTTGTACTTAATTCAACAGGTTTACCAGCCTAACTTAATGGTATAGGCAGGCTCGCGCAGGAAGATGGTATTTTTCCAATCGTACAAGGAAAAGAAAATGTCATCATTGCCCTCGCCTGGTTCGTATTCGATATACGTTTCCATGTGAGGTGTCGTTGACTTTTCTGCTGATTTCACACGTTCTGCTGTGATATTACCTTGCGCATCATACTCTATTTCCCTCGACCAGTCAAAGGCAGATTGCCTGAAAAGTTCCACTTTCTTAAGCTGTTTGTTTTCCCAGGTAAGTTCATACCGCTCTATTTCTTTATCATAAACTGATCCCGACAGTCCGCCATACTGAATCCGCATGAGCAACCCATTTTCATACGTAAACACATACGGGTGAGTGCTCTTGTTTGATTTAGCGGAAACCAGTTTGCCATCACCATCATAGGTTAGTTCGTACGTGGAACTGGTACCGCCTGATCCATTTAGTTTGAAGGCGGTGATCTTTTTGTCCTTATAACGGATATCACTTAATTTGTCGGTCGACACGAACGCGTCATAGGCCGTTAGATTTCCTTCTTTATCAAATTTGAAAGTATAAAGTGCCTTCCCTGTATTATCCGTTGCGGTGACGGGTTTGTTCTTTGAGTCATACTTGACCTCAACACTATTATCTCCGTATTCGGTCTTATGCTTTTTGATTGTTACTACCCTGTTCTGCTGATCATAGATCAGTTCCTGCACAAGAGAATCGGTTGTGTTCTTGCGAAAATGCCGTAACAATGTATGTTTTTTGACTCTTACCTGAGCCATAACACTGCTGCCGGCTATAAGCAGCAAGACAAAGATTACTTTACTTTTTTTCATGGATTGATATACAAATTTATATTACATAAAACGAATTCAACTTTTCAGGTATTCTACAATACCGTCACGTATCGCTGTAAATGTGCGTACGAGTGTTTCCTCGTTCTCTTCCAGCAGGGTTACTCTAAAGCCCTGTAGCTCCGAACAGAACGATGAGATAGGGACTACGCACACCCCTTTCGCGCCAAGCAGATAATAAACAAAGCGTTTGTCCAAAGGGATTGACTGATCGACCCATTTCTCCACGAGCCCTTTGATCTCTGCGTTATTGATCTTCATTTTCTGATGCGACTTCAAGGTACCTTCGCGGAAAATAATGGTGTTATAAAACGCACCGAAGGTTTCATTAAACGTGAGTTCGGGAACAGTGCCCAGTATTTCTGAAATGATCTTACTGCGCTTGCCAATGTTTTGATTGGTTTGTTCACGGTAAGCTTTGAAACGGGAGTCTCCAAGAATTTTGGGAATAGATAACTGAGGAAGTTTGGTAGAACATACTTCAATCATTTTCGCGTTATCCAGCGCCAGGCACAGGCGGTTAAACTCTTCGTCTTTATCGCGGTTATAATATTCCATCCATCCACAGCGCGAACCAGGCCATGGCATCTCTTTCGAAATTCCTTTCATGGAAATGCCCGGAACATCGTCAATGATTTCAGCTAAAGGGTACGCCTTAGCTCCATTGTACGTGATGTTGATGTAGATCTCATCGGCAATAAGAAAAAGATTGAACTCTTTTGCTATCGCCACAATGCGCTTCAGGGTTTCCAGCGGATACACCATGCCTGTAGGGTTATCCGGGTTGATGATCAGTATGCCCACCACGTTGGGGTTATACTTTACCTTGTTGTACAGATCATCCAGATCCGGATACCATTTATTGTTGGGATCGAGTTTGTAGGTTAACGGTTCATGGCCGGCATGTGCTGCTTCTGCACTGGAGTGGGTGGAGTAAGCAGGGGAGGGGCCGATTACACGCGAAGTACTGGTGATGAACTGATACGCTTTGGAAATGGCATCGCCCAACCCATTGAAGAAACAGATATCTTCTGACGTGATTTGCACACCACTCAGCGCGTTGGTTTGTTTGGCGAGGAACTCCCGCGTTTCCAGCATGCCTTTACTGGGGCAATAGCTATAGGTATCATCGAGCTTCATCAGGTCGGCAATGATGTCTTTGATCCATTGCGGAAGCTTATGATTTTTCTGAACAGGATCACCAATGTTTTCCCAGGTGATGGGCAGCCCGAGTTTCTTTAACTGGTCAGCTTTCTTTACGATCTCCCGTATTTCGTAGCTCAGTTCCTTGGCTCCTTCGTTTAGTAATTTTTGACGCATGTCAATTAATGTTTGCTTATGATTTTCAGAATAACCACCGTTTCAATTTTGCGGAAGTAACTGATTTCATACAAAAGTAGTACTATGGAATACAAAAGGTTTTTTGTTCTCTTATATTTATGCTGCTTAATGATGACCTTGTTACTTACAAGCATTAGTTAAAACATGAAGAATCTCTTTGCACCACTCATTATATCTGCAGTGCTATTTCACTGCAAGCCTCAGCCTAAGCCCGACTTTGTAAAAACCGAAGGCACTCACTTCAAAATCGGAGATAAAAAATACTATTACCTCGGCACTAATTTCTGGTATGGAATCAACCTGGGTTCGAAAGGAGCAGGTGGTAATCGGGAGCGATTGGTGCGTGAACTGGACCGCCTCAAAGAATTGGGCATTAACAACCTCCGTATTGTAGCAGGCAGCGAAGGACCCGATACCGAGCCTTACCGCATGGTGCCTTCCTTGCAAACCGCTGCCGGTGTATACAATCCGGAAGTAGTGGATGGCCTGGATTTCCTGCTCAGTGAAATGAAGAAGCGCGACATGTATGCGGTGATGTGTCTTACCAATTTCTGGAACTGGTCAGGGGGTATGAGTCAGTATCTGGTATGGGCCGGTGCTGCCGATTCCATTCCTTATCCTCCTCCGCATCCGGGTGGCGACTGGGGTGTGTTCCAGCAATTCACCGCACAGTTCTATTCCAATGCCAAAGCCATGGAGCTGCTCGACAATCACATCAAAGCCATGGTGAACAGGAAGAATACCTATACAGCAATTAATTATAAAGATGATCCCACCATTATGGCGTGGGAGCTGGGTAATGAACCGCGTGGAGTAAATAACATAGCTGCCTATTCTACCTGGGTGGATAAAACTTCTTCCCTGATCAAACAACTTGATCCCAATCATTTAGTTACTACCGGTAGCGAGGGCAGAACCTCGTCACCTGCATCAGGCACTGATCCTGAAAAAGATCATGTATTAAGCAGCATCGACTATCAAACGATTCACATCTGGGTGCAGAACTGGAATGTGTATAATCCCTACAATGCGGATGCTACTTTTCAGCCCAGCGTGGATTATGCAATCAACTACCTGAATGAACACGAAGCCATCTCTAAAAAAATCAATAAACCTTTAGTGTTGGAAGAGTTTGGTATCTCCCGTGATAGCAACAGCCATGAGCCGGGAGCACCTGCTACGGTACGCGACCGCTATTATAAAAAAATATTCGAAGCGATCTATCAGCGTGCCGCAGCAGAGAACAGCGTGGTATCTGGCACCAACTTCTGGGCGTGGGGAGGCGAAGGCCGCCCGCGTGTGGCCGAAGGTATATGGAAAGCTGGTGATGACTTTATCGGAGATCCTGCACATGAGCCACAAGGTTGGTATTCTGTTTATGATACAGATTCGACTACGAACAGGATCATTAAAACATATAGCGGAAAGATGAATGGGTTAAAGTAGGGATATACTACTACTTATTTAACCGATTGCCTGATCGCCACTTCCTCCTGTACTGCTTTGGTGACCACTTCATTGCCATCGCGTAATTCTTCTGTTGCTTTTGCCACGACAGGCTGACCTTCTTCGATTCCGCCAAAAATTTCGGTCATGCCGTTGGTTTGTGCCCCGGTTTTCACATCTATCCATTTGGTTTTTCCATCGATGACCTGAATAACAAAGATGCGTTCGGTGGAATTGACTACGGCAGTGGAAGGAACAAACAAAGTAGGCATGCTTCGTTCAACCGGCAATGTTACTTCGGCATACATACCTGCCTTGAGCAGGTGATCGGTATTGTTCACATCGAACTCCACCATCATGGAGCGGATGGAGAAATCAAGTGTTTGTGAGCTGCGCGATAGTTTTGCATGGAAAACTTTTTCAGGTAATGCCGTTACTTTGAAGGTGACTGCCTGGGCTGATTTCAACTGACCGGAATAAATTTCAGGAACGCCTAAGGTCAATCGTAAGGTCTGACTGTTTTCTAGAATAAACATAGGTTTTGCCCTGTCCGGACCAACGAGCTCACCGGGAGAAATGGTACGCTCTACAACGATGCCTTCAAAGGGAGCGGTGATGTTAAGGTAATTGACCATCTCCTGTACAGCATGGTAAGAGGCAGTTGCAGAAAGCACCTGCATACTGTCCACCTGCATTTTTGATTTTGCGATATCCAATTCATTAGCAGCTATCGCTCCCTGCGTTTTGCTGGTTTGCAGCATGCGTGTATAAGTAAGTTTGCTGGCTATTTGCTTGGATTTGAAGTCTTCTACTTTTGCCAGCGCTTCCGCCAGCTGCGCTTTTAACTCCGGTGCTTCCAGTGCCGCAAGCACTTGTCCTTTCTTTACAAACGATCCGCGATCGGTATTTACCGTACGGACATAGCCTTTCACTTTTGCCTGGATATTTACCGTCTCCCATGGACGAAGATCACCCGGCAAGGCAATCGATCGTGACGGTTGCATTTTTTTAATCAGCACCGTTTCTACGGTGTCCTTACTTTTCTTTTCCTCGTGAGCTTGTTCTTTTTTTGAGCACGCTGCTGCGAAGAGAAGAAGGGCGAATGCGAATACGTAATTGAAGGATTTCATATTTATTCTTTGCTATGCTTTACTACTTTTATTAAGCCTCGGACTACTGTTGACAGTTAATCGTTGACTGTGGACTGATAATATTTACTTTCCGGATCTTGCGGATCTAATGACACCGACTGCACGGATGCTTTCTTCTGCAGTGCTACAAATGCATTGGGCAGAATCAATAATGAAGCAATGGTCGATGCGATCAGTCCGCCAATAACGGCCTGACCAAGCGGAGCGATCTGATCGCCACCTTCCCCGAGGCCTAATGCCATGGGTAACATACCTGCTACCATGGCAATACTGGTCATTAGAATAGGACGAATGCGGCTCTTTGCTGCCAGCATGGCTGCTTCTCTGGCATCACCTAATTTCATTCGCAGGTTCTCCGCATTGGTGATCATCAAAATTGCGTTGGCTACCGATACACCAACGGACATGATGATACCCATGTACGATTGAAGATTCAATGTTGATCCTGCAGCTAACAGCAACAATAAGCTTCCTGCAATTACTGCAGGCACAGAGGATAGAATTACTGCAGCTACTTTAAAGGACTGATAGTTCGCGCTCAGCAAAAGAAAGATCACTACGATAGCGACCACTAATCCGCCCTGCAGGCTGGATAATGTTTCAGCCAACAACTTCACCTGTCCTTTTACATTCACAATCACACCACGTGGAGGTTCACCTGCGGCCTTCACTGCTTTTTGTACTTCTGTATTGGCAGAGCCTAAATCTTTATTTTGAAGGTTAGCAGTGATCGTCACTAAGCGGTTGGGTCCTTCGCGATCATATTCTCCTGCTGTGGTGGTCTGATAAACCGTTGCTACATCCGAAAGTATCGGCCGGCCTCCGGTGCCCAATGGAATGTTGCTCACATCTTCCATGCTCTTGATCTTATTTTCAGGCAGCTGCACCTGCACCTGGTAGGCCATTCCCGATTTAGGATCCATCCATAAATTCTTTTCCGTAAAGCGGCTGGATGAGGTGGAGGTGACCATGGAGCGCACAATCTGGTTGGCGGTGATGCCCATTTGCCCTGCCCGTTCCCGATCGAGATCAATTTTGATGACGGGATAATTCAACGGCTGAGGAATCTGTACATCCCGCAGGAAGCTGATCTTCTCCATCTCTGCCTGGATCTTCACTGCAAAGCGGTAAGCTTCCTGGATATTTTTAGAAGCCACCGATACTTCAATCGGAGTAGGCGATCCCTGGCTCATGATCTTTTCTACCAATTCTATTGGCTCGAAGGACACTTTGACCGTGGGCAATGCTTGTTTCCATTTTGCGCGAAGGCGCTCTTTGAGTTCCGACATGTTGGTATGAAACTCTTCCTTCAATGCCACCTGCACTACGGCTTCATGCGGGCCGCTGGTGAAAACGAAGATGGTACTTGTTCCATAGCTCGATGGGTTGGTACCCACATAAGCAGAAGTAATGCCTACATTTTCCGCACCTACTTCCTCCTTAATAATATCGAGTGCTTTTAAGGTATATTGTTCTGTGCGTTCAAAGCGGGTGCCATCCGGTGCACGAAGCCGCAACTGAAACTGCCCTGTGTTGGACTTGGGAAGGATGTCTGTTCCGATAAAGCTGAACCCTAATCCAATCAATAAAAAAGTGAGGAGTAAATATCCGGCTACAGCCATTCCGCCACGATCTGCCAGTTTATCTAATGCTCGTTCATATCTTAATTTGAACCGGTCGAAACCACTTGCTTTTTTCTGATGATGGAGATTATTGTCTTCGATCAGTGTTTGATTTTCTTCGTGGTTATCCAAAGCCAGCGTGGGCGCTTCGTGGTTATGGTGCTCTTTCATCAGCCAGTTGGAAAGAACGGGAACTAAGGTTTGAGCCAGTACATAAGACGAAATCATGGCAAATCCAACGGACAATGCCAATGGAAGAAACATCGATTTAGGAATACCTTCCATCATGAACGAAGGAGCAAATACCGCCAGGATACAAAGCAGGATAAGTAACTCCGGAAAAGCAATCTCCAGCGAAGCATCGAGAATGGCGGTAGATTTTTTCTTGCCCATCTCCATGTGCTGATGGATGTTTTCAATGGACACCGTGGCCTGATCGACCAGCACACCAATTGCCAGTGCCAGTCCGCTCAGCGTCATGATGTTGATGGTTTGTCCGAAGAGATTTAAAAGAATAACGGCCGATAAGAGAGAGATGGGAATGGTGATCACCACAATCACCACACTTCGCCAGTCGCGCAAAAACAAGAACACCATTAATCCTGTAAGCAATGCACCCAACGCACCTTCACTGATCAGGTTTTTTAATTGATTCGTTACATACACTGACTGATCGAACTCATACTTGATCGATACATCTTCCGGTATCGCATCGCGCATACGGGACAATGCATTCTTTACATTGTTCACGACATCCAATGTGGAAGCATCGGCTTTTTTTACGATGGGAATATAAACGGCACGTTTACTATTCACCAATGCATAACCTACCGTGATGTCGGCAGCATCAGCAACAGTGGCAATGTCTTTTAAGAAAATCGTAGGACCGGTCCCCAACTTCAGAGGAACTTCTAAAAATTCCTGTGGATTACGAATGAGTGAATTTACCGGGGTCATCATCGTGTAATCACCAATGCGCACGTTACCTGCAGCCGAGGGTTGATTGGTTGCTGCAATGGCTTTCACTACTTCTTCGGGCGATACTTTATAGCTTCGCATCAGATCCGGATCTACCTTAATGACAATCGTGCGCTGATTGCCTCCGAAAGGTGGAGGAGAAGACACCCCCGGAATGGAGGAGAACATGGGTCGCACGCGTGAAGCAGCAAAGTCCTGCAACTCATTCAACGTTCTGCTCTTGCTTTCAAACACCAGCTGGCCTACAGGCACTGAGCTGGCATCGAAGCGCACTACCTGCGGAGGTACGGTTCCTTCCGGCATGTATGCTTTTGCTCTTGATACGTTGTTCGCTACTTCGGCAGCAGCTTGTGCCATGTCGGTGCCGGGATAGAAGGTCAGCTTCATTAACGAAAGTCCCTGCACACTTTTAATTTCAATGTTGCGGATACCCTGCACATAAAGAAAGTGATCTTGGTAACGGGTGGCCATCAAGCCATCCATTTGGTCAGGAGCCATACCGCCATAAGGTTGCGCAATATAGATGGTCGGCACATCGAGTGCAGGGAAAATATCAACCGCAATTTTCTGAATGGAGATCACTGCGAAAAAAGCGATAGCAATGATACCTACTACCACGGTAATCGGTTTTCGTAGTGAAGATTGAATGAGATTCATAACCGATAGATTAGTTGATCTGTTGAGTGAGATAAGAAAGATTACCCGCGGCAGCAGCCTTGAGCAAAACGGCACGCCACACATTGTTAATGGCAATGGACTTGTCCACTTCTGCGCGATTTAAAATGTAAAAGCTTTGTGCTACCTCCGGCATCGTTGCAAGGCCGGATTCATACCGTGCGTTCGACTGACGATAGGAAGCCTGTGCCGCTGCCAGTTGAACAGGAGCTTCCTGTGCCTGCTGACGTGCGAAGTTGTACTGCATGTTGGCGATCTCCAGCTGATTGGTTGATTTCAACTCCGCTTCTTCTTCGAGATAACGTGCTTTGTCGGTTTCAAATAATTCGCTGCGGTAATCATTTCGAACTTTGGTAAAGCTTAACAGGTTCATGCGAATGCTCACTGCCACTACATAGTTGTACACCTGAAAGTTGACACCACTTGAAAAATCAGTGCGATACGAATTGTCTTTATTAGAAACACCTGAGCCACGGGCAAAGCCAATTCCTGTCAATGAAATGGAAGGAGCATACGATCTTCGTATTGCGGTAGCACGTGCCTGACGGAAATTCATTTGCGACTGATATAACTTCACAAAAGGAATGGATTTGAGGTTGATGGAATCCGAAACAAAATCGGATGGCAGCTCCGAAAAGAAACGGGCCGTATCTGCTCTCACTGCATCGCCTTTTACCCCGATCAATTCAGCGAGACGGATACGTTGTGCCCGTTTGTTTTTCTTACTGTCTAAAAACAATAATTTTGATTTCGATACTTCCGCTGCCGCGAATGAACTATCGGCTCCGGCTTTCAATCCCGACAATGCCTGCGCGCGGGTAGCGGTATATAATTTTTGTGCACGCTCCAGGTTATTCTCCTGTGCAGCGCTGATCTTCTCTGCTACTGAAGTAAGAAAATACGCATCCGCTACTTTGATCAGGTGTTGAAAGAGTTCATTTTCATAATCGGCTTTGGAAGCTTCAACTGCTGACTTTGCAGCATTCACATTGGCAGCCACTTTACCAAAGTTGAATGCCTTCCAGTCCAGCTGCAGTGTTCCAAAACTTCCGAACACGCCATCATAAATATTTTCGGTGCGAATCCCACCCGACAAACCGGTGGATAACCCTTCATTGGGATAAAAGGCTCCGTTCACAGAGTTATTCGTTCCGTAATTGACTTGTCCGCCAACGAGAAACTGAGGCAGGTACTCTGTTTTGCTGGATTGCAAACGTCTTTCTTCGCCCGCCACTTGAGCCGCTTTGGCTTTGATGAATGGATAGTTAGCTTTCGCCTGCTCGATACATTCTTTCAAAGAAAGTACTCTGGCCGTATCCTGCGCCTGCACGATTGCCGCTGCTGCAAGCAGATAGCCGCTGAGCGCAATCGTTAGTAGTTTATGAATTCTATATCGCATCCTCCAAGGGTATTTGATTCTACCCACGAAGGTGATTTATGAATCTTTAGCAATCCTTTAGAATTGATATATTGGCCTTAGCGGGGTCTGCGCAGCGACCCCACGTACGATTATCCTACATCCTGATAATGTACCGGTTTGAATGAAACCATGTGCCAGTCTCATAAAATGAAGCACTGCTATGTTCGTATTGCGTGAAGTCGTCAGCAAGATTCCATTTTCCTTTTACTGGATTAGCATGGATGTAATCCATTTTGTCTTAGCGGGGGGTCTGCGCAGCGACCCCCGCGTATGCCTTGTATGCCTTATCGCGTATGCCTTATCGCGTATGCCTTATTCCATACCTACATCCAAATAATGTACTGGTCTAAAATGAAACCATGTTCCGGTCTCATAAAATGAAGCACTGCTATGCTCGTATTGCGTAAAGTCGTCAGCTAGATTCCATTTTTTGGCCTTAGCGGGGTCTGCGCAGCGACCCCGCGTACGATTATCCTACATCCTGATAATGTACCGGTTTGAAATGAAACCATGTTCCAGTCTCATAAAATGAAGCACTGCTATGCTCGTATTGCGTGAAGTCGTCAGCTAGATTCCATTTTCCTTTTACTGGATTAGCATGGAGGATGTAATCCATTTTGTCTTAGCGGGGGGTCTGCGCAGCGACCCCCGCGTATGCCTTATCGCGTATGCCTTATTCCATACCTACATCCAAATAATGTACTGGTCTAAAATGAAACCATGTTCCGGTCTCATAAAATGAAGCACTGCTATGCTCGTATTGCGTGAAGTCGTCAGCTATATTCCATTTTCCTTTTACTGGATTAGCATGAATGTAATCCAATTTTTGTTTTAGAAACGGCTTGCTAAAAATAGCCTTTGCATCAAAAGACTCTTCAAAGACCCTGTGTTTTTGCCCTTTTTTACTTTCGCGAATGGTGATGCCAGCAGCTAATTGATTCAGCAGATCAATATCAGCCGCCTTTTCCAACCTTTTTATTATTTCATAAGCAATGAATCGCTTGGCATTACTGATTACTTTGTTCAAATCAAATTTATGTTCCTTGAAATAAAGAATACAATGCAAATGATTAGGCATAATTACATAGCCAACTACTTCTATATTTTTATTCTTCAGGTATTCAAACCATTTGTAGACACAATCGTAACTTTTAGTGATTTCAAAAAGTGATAACCATTGATAACAAGTGAATGTGCAGAAATACATTGCATAAGTATCCGAATGTTGAGACTTCACTGCCATGGTTGAATTTCAGCAAAAGAATCCGATTATACTAAAAAGAAGATGGTACGCACGCAATGAAAACAGTAGCGGGGTCGCTGCGCAGACCCCGCTAAGACCAGAGATAATCAGTAAGAAGATCAAAGAACAAATTAGAAATCAATCGTCATGGTATGCACTTGCTTTTCATAGGTGTACTTCACCTTGGCCTTAGCGGGGTCTGCGCAGCGACCCCGCGTACAACTATCCTACATCCAGATAATGTACTGGTTTGAAATGAAACCATATTCCTTTCTCGTAAAATGAAGCATTGCTATGTTCATACAGCGTAAAATCTTCAGCAAGATTCCGTTTTCTTTTTACAGGATTAGCGTGCAGGTAATCCAATTTTTGTTTTAGAAACGGCTTGCTAAAAATAGCCTTTGCATCAAACGACTCTTCGAAGACTCGGTGCTTTTGTCCTTTTTTACTTTCGCGAATGGTGATGCCAGCAGCTAATTGATTCAGCAGATCAATATCAGCCGCCTTTTCCAACCTTTTTATTATTTCATAAGCAATGAATCGCTTGGCATTACTGATTACTTTGTTCAAATCAAATTTATGTTCCTTGAAATAAAGAATACAATGCAAATGATTAGGCATAATTACATAGCCAACTACTTCTATATTTTTATTCTTCAGGTATTCAAACCATTTGTAGACACAATCGTAACTTTTAGTGATTTCAAAAAGTGATAACCATTGATAACAAGTGAATGTGCAGAAATACATTGCATAAGTATCCGAATGTTGAGACTTCACTGCCATGGTTGAATTTCAGCAAAAGAATCCGATTATACTAAAAAGAAGATGGGACGCACGCAATGAAAACAGTACGCGGGGTCGCTGCGCAGACCCCGCTAAGACCAGAGAATCAGAGGCAAATCAGAAATCAATCGTCATGGTATGCACTTGCTTTTCATAGGTGTACTTCATCTGTAGTTGATACGTATCCAGAATAGCTTTGACAATAGATAAGCCTAACCCTAATGAATGAGATTTGCTGTTTGATTTAACGAAGCGCTGGAACAGTTGAGAGGGGTCACGCCTGGGGGCTTCGCCTGTGTTGGAGATGATCAGTTGTTTATCGCTGATGGTTACAATAATTAATCCTTCAGCTTTATTGTGCTTGATCGCGTTTACGATCAGGTTCTCAAAAAGAATATCCGCCAGGAACGGATTCATCTTGAAGACAATGTGATTATGATATTCTCTTTTTACTTCAATGCCTTTGATCTTTATGAGATCTTCCAGATCATTTAATTGACGGTCGGTGATTTCATTGAGATTGATGTCTTCCACTACATGAAACTGCCGGTTTTCAATTCGTGATAAAATCAACAGCGCTTCGTTGAGTTTAGATAACCGCGTAGCTGCCATTGATGCGGTGTTGATCATTCCCATCTGATCTTCGGAAAGACCGGGGGACTGGATCAGGACTTCCAATTTACCTTTTACAATGGCCAGTGGCGTTTGTATTTCGTGCGAGGCATTTTCCGTGAATTCTTTCAGGATATGAAACTCCTGGCTGATCTTGGCCGTCATTTTTTCAATCGCCACCGATAGCTCATCGAATTCCGTGATCGTGCTTCGCTCAAACTCCAGTGTCTCCGCATGGTCTGCTTTGTAGTTGTTGATCTTGTCCAGTGCAGCATAAAAAGGTTTCCATAGTTTTCTGGATAGCTGATTATTCAGCGCAGAGAGTATAATCACAAACACAATGAACAGGAGCACTTCGAGAATCACTACGCCCTGTATGATGTCCTTTCGTTCCACCAAAGCCCTGCGCACCTGAATTTTGTAATGCTGATTCCGCACCTTCATCCCCAGCGACACCTGCCGGTAGCGATTGAACTTGTTTTCAATGCGATCGAAAATAATGGTATCCGAAACAATCTCGTTATCCGAAGCAAGTGTGTCAACAGGGATAATACCGATGCTATTAGCCGAGAACTGCTGGTAATGCAACAGGCTGTCCGACTGCGAGAAGATCTCGATATAATACGCTTTCCGCTCGTGCAGTCGTTGATTGAAGTCGCGATCGATGATGAGCTGAAACAAAAAATAAAAAAAGATTCCGCCTGCGCAGAAAACAATCAGCGAGGCAGTGATGAAATAACGATTGGTTTTATCATTTAGCTTCAACGTCTGTAAACTTATAACCAACTCCGTAAATGGACTTTACATAATCGCGCGCTCCGCTTTCAATCAGCTTCTTGCGCAGATTACTCACATGGGCATAGATGAAATCATACGAGTCCACCGTATCCACGTAGTCTCCCCAAAGGTGCTCTACAATGTATTCTTTCGTAAGCACTTTGTCTTTATTGGAGATAAAATAGATTAAGAGGTCAAATTCCTTTTTGGTCAGAGAGAGAGGTTTGCCATTTACGGAAGTTTCCAGCGTATCGGGCACGATGTGAATTTCGTGGTAATTGATTTCTTTGCTTCCCTGAAATTTTCTGCGTCTTAAAACCGATTTGATACGGGCATTCAGTTCAAACAAATGAAAGGGTTTGGTGAGGTAATCGTCCGCACCAATATCGAGTCCTGCTATTTTATCGTCCAGCGAATTGCGGGCTGAAATAATGATTACACCCGTGTCGGGCAGTCTGGCTTTAAGCTGGCGCACCAGGTTCAGTCCGCTTCCATCGGGCAACCCGATGTCGGCAATCACACAGTCATATTCATAAAGATTGATCTTCTCAAGTCCTTCCTCAAAGGTAGCTGCTTCTTCACACACATATCCTTCCGATTTCAGATAGGTCTGCGTGAATTTCAGCAATTCTTCCTCATCTTCGATCACCAGAATCTTCATGCATCAAAATTAAACAACGATTCTTTAGCAATTCTGAATTTGTCGGAAGGCCCAGAAGGAAGCATGAAACCCGTCATACCGGGCGTGGGGAATCACTTATTAGTTAAGTCCAATCGTCAACGAGTCCCGGCATCCGCATAGTGTGGTGCGAATTGCATCCTGATCGTTCAGATGGTCACTTCTTTCCTTTCACCATCTCCATCACCAAATGTGCAGAGTTGCGTGCTGCTGACTGATAGAAGTTTTTGATATCAGCATAAGCAGTGTTGCCTGCATTGTCGCTGATGCTTCGGATGATTACAAACGGAACGAGTTGTTGCCAGCATACCTGTGCCACCGCTGCGCCTTCCATCTCGGTTGCATCGGCATTCATTTTTTTACGAAGCTGCTCGGTGGCACCGGATGAAGAAACAAAAACATCTCCGGTTACAATCGTTCCTGTGATGACGTGTGGTGCCTCCTCTTTACCCTCTTTCCTGATCGGTTCCAGTTGCACTTTATTTCCTGCCCTCATTGCTAACCTGACCAAAGCAGTATCGCTTTTGAAATACAACGGATTCTCAATCATGGTCGAAGGATCACGTGTGGGGCGCCTGAGTAAACTATCCGGAGTGATGGTTCCAAAGTCGTGATGAGCGATGCGTGTGCCTATGACTAAATCACCGGGAGAAAGATCCGGGTTAATGCCTCCTGCAATGCCGGTGAAAATAATTTCTTCGGGTTGAAAGTGTTCCACCATCAGGATGGTGACGATCGCTGCGTTTACTTTTCCAATGCCGGTTTGCGCTACAATTACATCACGGCCATTCAGTTTTCCCTGCGTAAATAAAATGTTTTGTACCAGCTCCTGTTTCTTTTGCTGCATTTGTGTGAGCAGGAATTTGATCTCTTCCGGAAAGGCGCCCAGTATTCCGGTAACGGATTTATACTTTCGTACCAGCGTTTTGTTGCTGCGCGATTCGTTCAGATCGACTGGCGATTGCGCCCGGAGAGTTTGAACTGTACAGGTGAAACAACTTATCAGCAATGCACAAAGAAATAGTTTGTTCATAATCGGTTTTAATATCATTCAATAATCAGTGCGAGAATACAAAAGGCATCGATGATCAGCAGCGTCAGGCTTACTTCATGGCGTTTGCCTGCTGCGAGCTTCAGCAACGTCCAGCTGAGAAATCCCCAGATGATCCCTTGCGAGATCGAGTAGGTAAAGGGAATCATGACCATGGCAAGAAAAGCAGGAACTGCATCGTCCCACTGCTGCCAGTTTATTTTGGTAACGGGCTGAATCATGAATACACCTACAGTGACCAAAGCCGGTGCGGTGGCAATGGCAGGTATAGCAGATAGCAGAGGCGAAAGAAAAAGAAAAGGTAAAAAGAGCAGCGCAGCGGTAATGGCTGTAACACCGGTACGTCCGCCTGCTTCAATACCTACAGCCGATTCAATGAAAGCAGTACCCGGGCTTGATCCGACCACTCCGGCCAGTGTAGTGGATACTGCATCAGTCAGTAACGATTGTTTGATGTTTCGCGGTTCTCCGTTTTCATCTGTTAAATGAGAAGCCTCAGCCAATCCCACGAACGTGGAGAGGCTATCGAACAGATCGGTGAAGACAAAAGCGAAGATCACCGGTACCATCGACCACGTAAGCGAATGAACCAGGTCGAGCTGAAAGAGTAAACTAAAATCAGGAGCAGACCAGAAGCCGGTGTACTTCACTACTTCTGCGGTGCCCCAAGCTCTTCCCAGCGGATAAGCGATCAGCGTGGTGAGCACAATGCCGATGAGTATTGCGCCTTTTACTTTTCGTAAAGTAAGGAGTGCCATGATGCCCAAGCCAGTCAGGAAAGTAATCAACGAAGGATTCAGTTTGCTTACACCAAGCAGCGTGGCCGGATGATGCACAATCCATCCCGCATTGATAAAACCGATTAAGGCAATGAACAACCCGATACCTGTGGCAATGGCATAACGTAACGGCCGTGGTATTGCCTTTACGATATGCGTACGGATATTGAAAGCCGATAAGAGAAGGAAAATAATACCTGACCAGAATACGGCACCTAATGCAATCTGCCACGAAACGTGCATGCCCTGCACTACGGAAAACGTAAAGAAGGCATTGAGGCCCATGCCCGGTGCTACGATGATCGGGTTGCGTGCGTACCAGCCCATCATTAAGCTGCTGAAGAATGATACCAGCACAGTGGCCGTGAGCACTGCGGAGAAAGGCATGCCGCTTTGACTGAGGATAGCAGGATTGACTACAATAATATAAGCAGCGGCCATAAACGAAGAAGCGCCTGCAATAATTTCAGTGGAGATATTTCGCTGGGATTTTTCGGAAGACATGAACAGGTACTTTACTTTGGGTGAAGTTGTTGCAACGACCTAAAGTAGCATTACTTTTTTACAAAGCGGGAATTCTTTGCCGGAAAACAAACAAGTGAGATAAGAATTTATTTCAATCGGATGCGCTATAGTGGAGTCTGATCTGTTATTTCTTGCAGCGATAAAGTACCGTGTCTATCGTTACTTTATCGGTTAATTCTTTTTGATCTTCTGCAGCGCTGGTAAAAGAACGAACCACTTTGCCTTCGCAGTTAAATAATGAAGGGGTGTTGATTCCATTGCACAAAGGATCGGTAAGGGCAACAAAAAATACAGTCTGTCCTTTATACTCTCCTTTAATGATCGATACTTCGCAGCTGCAATTCGTTATTGAATTTTTTAATTCCACCAGCCAGGGTGTTTGCTCAATCGATTCTATGTCAGTACAAACAGTGTTTTGTGCTTTATGATCATCCTGGCAACTGATGATCACTATTGCCGAAAGAAGAAAAACAATGGCTCTCATAAAATGGTGATCTGTTTATAACCGGTTAGACACCGGCCAGCCAGATTTAGTTGTACGCTTCCAATGATTCATTGATGGTAAGTTGAGAAAAACCGGTTGATCTTAATTTGCCATTTGGAAAAAAGCGAAGAACTTTTATCCCTTACATGACTATGTTTTTTGTTGCTGACAGCATCTCCTCTTTAATGTGCTCCCAGTATTTCCCTTTCAGGCAAACAGGATCGGGCATATTCTCAGCGATGTCGAAATTAACCATTCCAGTAATTACATCCTCTATGGCATGATAGGGATATTTGATGCCATACATTCTCAATAATTCAGGAAGCCTATAATGTTCCAGGAGTTCAGACATATCCCAAAAATCTTTCTTTCGACCTCCTCTTGATATAGTATCTAACTTCATCAGGGCAATATCCAATGGTGTGGACAATCGTATTTGATCAATTATTTGTACAGGATTTATGAAATCAGCTACTGACCAGTTCAGAATATCAGTTTTAATGGAATCTTCGGAGTTTTTACCTACGTGTAAATGAAGACCAAAATTGTTTTCAAAATAGCCTAAACCAGGAATGTTATCATCATTCCTTACATAAGGAAAGTGATGGATAAGTTCTGTTTCAATTTTCTTAAAATCGATACTGCCATATTCCTCATAGGCGAAAAGGTCGATGTCTTCGGATTTTCGATGTCCATAGATAAGACTAAGAGCCGTTCCCCCCACAAGCCTGAAGTTCGCCAGTAAAGGTAACTTCATTAGTCCATTCAGTACTTGGAGTAATTCATCGCTTGTGGTGAAGGTTTTAAGCATGTAAATTGATTCTGAGAAAGGCCAAATAGTTTTTCACCCAATGCTATGGCTCTGGGTTGCAGTGAGGTAGCCTGAGTGAGCGATTGAATAATTTTTGACTTTTCGTAATAACTAACAATGTGATTCACATCTTCCAAGGTACCTCTTTCAAAAACCCTAATGATCGTAAAATCGGCATGCAGATCGACATCCAGCTTGCTGCGATCAATATCCCAGAATGCTGAGTTAGATAATTGCGTTGTGAGTTTATTTATTGCCTGCAATGCCATAACTGAAATCTGATTATAAAAATAATGAATTCTTTACGAATGGCCACTACTTCACAAACTTCATTTTATACTTCACCCGCACTTCTCCCTGGCTTACTTTTTTCAGCTTGCTTTTCAAAACTGTTTTTCGCGCAGGCGTAAGGTAATCGAAATACAGAATGCCTTCGGTATGATCGAACTCATGTTGGATCATGCGTGCAGTGAGTCCGCTGAATGTCTTTTTCTGTTTATTGAATTCGCGGTCCAGGTATTCCACCGCAATGCTCCACGGGCGCTCCACCAGCTCTGTCATGGAAGGAATACTCAGGCAGCCTTCCCGGTCTTTCCATACTTCTTCCGATTCGGCAGTGATCTTTGCATTGATGAATACTTCCTTGATTCCCTCATCCCCTTCAAAAAAATCCTTGCGGTCTTCTTCTGTCATCATCGCAAACACAGGCAGGCTATCTACGAGAAAAAGGCGCACAGGTAAATTGATTTGTGGAGCGGCCAGTCCACAGCCATTGGCCGCATACAATGTTTCCCACATGTTGTCGATCAGAACATCGAGGTCTTTGTAGGTGGACTTAATGGCAGTGCACTTTTTGCGAAGCACACTATGTCCGTAAGAAATAATGGGTAAGATCATTCGTAAATAACTTAATACTTGAAAAGCAGGTTCTGTTTAATGAAGACAGCTCTTTTTAAAGAGGACCTTCATCGCATGACGTTAACCGCGCTTAATAAGTTCCGCCACGTTTTCCACGTGAACCGTATGCGGAAACATATCTACCGGCTGCACCGCAGTAACTTCGTAGTGCTCGGATAACAGCTTCAGATCACGTGCCTGTGTAGCGGCATTACAGCTTACGTACACAATTTTTTTTGGTGCTGCTTTTAACAGCATCCGGCATACGTCTTCGTGCATGCCGGCACGCGGAGGATCGGTAATGATGGTATCCGGTCTTCCATGTTGCGACAGAAACTGATCGTTAAGCAGGTCTTTCATATCGCCTGCATAAAAATCGGTATTGGTAATGCCGTTGATCTTTGAATTCACTTTAGCATCTTCAATGGCAGCAGCCACATATTCCAGTCCGATTACTTTCCTCGCTTGCCCGGCTACAAAGTTGGCGATAGTGCCTGTTCCGGTGTATAAGTCGTAAACCAATTCGTCACCCTTCAGTGCCGCCATCTTCCAGGCTACCTTGTATAATTCAACCGCCTGTTCGGGGTTGGTCTGGTAAAATGATTTTGGCCCGATGCGAAACTGAAGCGTACCGTTGCCTTCGGGCTTAGACATCACTTCGGTGATATATGGATCACCTTTCCAGCACACCACATCCAGGTCGGCAAAGGTATCGTTCTTCTTTGCGTTGATGATGTAGTTCGCTGAGGTGATTTGCGGGAAGGCATCGGTTAATCCTTTTAAGACTTTTTCAATCCATTCCATCCGTTCACTTGTCACCTGCAGGATGATCATGGTGTCACCGGTGGTAGCGGTGCGGATAGTTAACGTACGGATGAATCCGGTTTGCAGGCGCAGGTCAAAGAAGGGAATGTTTTCTTTACCTGCAATTTCTCTTGCCAGCAGGCGAATGCTATTGGAGGGCTCGGGTTGCAGATGACATTCCTTTACATCAAATACTTTGTCGAACATGCGTGGAATGTGGTATCCTAATCCGCCTTCACCAAAAGGAAGGCCGGAAGCCAGTTCCTCTTTCGTCAGCCATCTGCGTGCGGTAAACGTATAATCGAGCTTGTTGCGATACAAGCGTGTTTTAGCAGAAGGAAGTATAGCAGGGAAGGAGGGAAGCTCCAGCCCGCCAATGCGCTCCAGGTTGTCCACCACCTGCTGCTGCTTGTATTGAAGCTGTGTTTCATAATTCAGGTGCTGCCACGAACAGCCGCCACAGGTGCCGAAGTGAATACAGAAAGGAGTAACCCGGTTCCCGGAAAGTTTTTTGATGGCCACTACTTTTCCTTCAAGGAAGGAGCTCTTGATTTTGGTGAGGGAGATATCTACGGTATCCCCGGGGGCGCCTCCCTCAATAAAAATCACCTGCCCGTTTAGTTTCGCCATACATTTGCCTTCTGCGGCCATGGTTTCCACCAAAATGTTTTCCAGTACGTCCCCTTTCTTCATAGGGCGCGAAATTACTTAAATTCAGAAGCTTTTAAGAATGATAACGAGATCAGGAAGCCAATAATGCCATCGCGATTTTACGTGATAAGGAGACACGATAGGGGAAAATGATGCCGCTGAAATGGATTTGATGAGCAAAGCAGGATACTCATGGTGTTTTTTGTCCGGTTGATGGAGGGTATCGCACTTTGCAGTTTCGTCTGACGAAAGCCTTTGTTATCTTTCGAATTGAACCCTCCAACGGTGAAAAAGATTTTCTTTACTCTTTGCTTCCTGCTCACCTTACCCGTTCTGGCTTCGCATATTGTTGGGGGCGAGTTTGAATTGCTGCACGTGCAGGGCAGCCAGTACCGGCTCAACCTGATTATCTATTTCGACAAAATAAACGGAAGTGCCGGAGCCAGAGATGCCAGCGCTACGGTAAGCATCTATCGTAAAAGAGATAACCTGTTTATAAAAAATGTGACACTGCCGCTCACTACGCAATCAACAGTGGGCTATACGCAGCCGTCCTGTTCCAGCGGAGAGATACAAACCGATAAGCTGGTGTACACCGCGCTGGTCGATTTACCTGCTGCCAGCTTTGGCGATGAACAAGGGTATTATGTGTCGTGGGAGCGCTGCTGCCGTAATTATACCATTACCAATATTTATAGTGAAGATCCAAACGGACCCTCTTCGGGCAGTGCCAGATATGCAGGACAAACTTTTTATCTTGAATTTCCTCCCGTAGTAAAAAACGGAGTTCCTTTTATCAACTCTTCTCCTTCGCTATTCCCGCCCTTAAATGATTATGCGTGTGTGAACCGCCCCTATTACGTGGACTTTGCCGGAGTAGATAATGATGGCGATTCATTGGTGTATTCACTTACTAACCCGCTGAGCACACATTCCTCCGATGCCATCGCTCCGGTAAGCCTTCCGCAGCCTTACCCGGTGGTGCAATGGAAAACCGGCTATGGCCTCAATGCCATCACCAAAGGAAATCCCGATTTGCGCATCAGCCGCGAGGGACTGATTACCGTAACACCTTCTTTCAATCAGGGTCTGTTCGTATTTGCTGTGAAGGTGGAAGAGTTTCGTAACAAACAAAAAATAGGCGAAAGCAGGCGCGACTTTCAGATGTTGGTAGTGGATTGCAAAGCAGCCAGTGCCCCGCAGATTGTCGGTAAGAAATTGACCGATGCGTCCTTCACTTACGATGGAAACATGAACGTTACGTTCAGCAACCTGGTGAGCGATGCAGATCGTTGCATACAGGTGCAGGTGTCCGATCCGGACTCCAATAACCCTGCGGATGGTTTTTCTGAAAACATCCGGTTAAAAGTAATCGGGCTCAATTTCAAAGATCCCAATCTCAACCAGATTCTTCCTGCACAAATTTCGGCTACGCTTACCAATGGAAGCACCAGCGATTTCCGTATCTGCTTTCCGCAATGCCCGTTTCTTAAAAGTGGCACCTACCAGGTAGGTATCATTGCTATGGACGATGCCTGCAGTATTCCATTGCTGGATACATTGAAAGTAACTGTCACCGTAGAGCCACCCGTTAATCACGATCCTTATTTTGTCACGTCAGTAACTACTTCATCGCAGGTGCAGGAAGGCGATCAGGGTTCGTGGCCCTTCGAGATCAGGGACGATGACGGGGATGCATTGGTGGTCTACTGGCTTGCCGAGGGCTTTACGCTGGAAGAGGCAGGGATGAAGGTAACCATCACCGATCAGCAAAACGGATTGGTGAAAGGAGTGATTACGTGGGATGCCTTCTGCAACGTATATGATTTTACAAAACGTACTGCTTTCCGTTTGCGCATACTGGTTGATGATACGGACCTATGTAAGTTCAACGACCCGGTAGAGGCGCAATATAATCTGAACGTGGTGCTGCCGGGCAATGCCGATCCCATCATCGATACCAATCTCACACCCGATCCGATGGAGCGTGATGTCAGCGGTGTGCAGCGCAAAATTAACCAGTCGCTGATTTTTAAAGTAACGGGTTCCGATATCGTGGATAACGATTTCCTGTCTTTGCGCCTGGTTCCCATTGGCTTTAAGGCGGCTGACTATGGAATTACGTTTCAAAAGAAAACCGGCCCTGGCCTGCTTGCTTCCGATTTTGCATGGAACCTCTCCTGTACAAAAATCGACCTGAGTAAGAAGGACGAGTTTCAGTTTATGTTTATCGTTACCGACAGCACGAATAAATGCCGCTTGCTGAAAGCAGATACGGTTACGGTAGAAGTAAAAGTATTTCCTCCCGATAACTTTGCCCCCCAGCTGACGGTACTCAATAAGAATCCCCAGGTGGTGCTGAATAATAATCAGCTCAATGTTGTGCTGGGCCAGCAGATTATATTGGACATACATGGTACGGATGCTGACTACATTCCCCAAAAAGATTCACTGCAGTTAACCTTAACAGAGAAAGAGGGCAGTATTCCACCGGAAGGGTATGTGTTTGCCAATGCAAAAGGGTTGGGCGATGTAGTGAGTACCTTTAGCTGGAACCCCGACTGCGCGATCTTTCAAAATGAAGTGTATGAAAATAATTACAGCTTCAAATTTTACCTGAAGGATAATAAATGTCTGAATGCCAAGGCAGATTCCGTTACTATCTCCATCCAGATCAAAGATGTCGATCCGCACAGTGAGTCGTTCCTGCCCATCAACGTATTCACACCCAATGACGATGGCACCAACGATTATTACTCGATGGAAATAATGGATGCCGTTACCGGTGAGCTTGTTAATATCTTACCTCCCGATAATTGCACGGGGCATTTCGAAGAAGTCCGTATTGTCAACCGCTGGGGCAACCAGGTGTACGAAAGCCGTGACCGTAATTTCCGCTGGAGTGGCAAAGACCAGGCTGCAGGAGTTTATTATTACCTCATCAGATACAGCAACCGCGAATTCAAAGGAGCACTGTCTCTTCGGAATTGAGATCGTTATCAGAAATAAATAAATCTTTCAGTACCTGTTCCAACGTTCAGGTGTGGTGCTGCTCAGATCTCCGCGAAAAGTAATTTATCTTCTTTCACAAAGGCTACCTTATCCATCCACTGCACACGCAGCCAGATGTCTTTTTGTCCTGTTACTTTCAGCTGGTGGCCTTCATCGATAATGGCGATCACCGAAGCACCGGCAGAGGGGCCGCTCATAAGGTAAGTAGCCCTGCCCGATACGATACCCTGATGATCGGCATTGGAATAATTGACCTGTGCAAAAAGCAGTGCGAGTAAAACGAGGAGCGCAAAGCCAGCCCACAGGGGCCTGCTCTTTTCCTTTCTTTTCTGGTACACCATCAGCGCCAGTAAGAATAGGCCAGTGACAAACAGCATGCTACTGATGTAAGGCGCATATTTTTTTAATACATTCTGAAAAAAAGTTTTGTCTGTGGAGGCATACCCTTCCAGCTTATGTTTATCGGCCAGCTGCTCTATTTTTTTCAGGGTTTGCTCATTGCCGGTTGCCTGGTGGTACAGCTTCAGGTAGTAGATGGACTTGCTTACGTGGCCGAGCCCTTCCTGTATATAGGCCATTTTCAATAACATAGCAGGCGAATAGCGGCCCGACTGGTAGATATTCTGATACAATTCGAACGACTGTGTATACTGGCGGGCTTTAAAAAGCGAGTCCGCTGCCGTCAGGATCACTTGTGCCCTCGAAAAGGAAAGTGCTCCGAACAGGAGAGTAAGAGATATTAAAAGAATTTTTGGAGCCCGTGTTTGCATATGTTTTTTATCATATTACCTTTGCGACCTCAATAACGGAAAAGGCTTCTAAAAGGCCAAATTCGTAGGTTAAGATTCCGTAGCTCAGCTGGTAGAGCAATACACTTTTAATGTATGGGTCCTGGGTTCGAATCCCAGCGGGATCACAAGGGTCGCTTTCAGCGACCCTTTTTTATGCTCCAGTTATCAAGGAGTGAGATAATTTGATGCCAAATACATAGACCTTCCTTTTCGAATCTGCATTGACAAAAAATTCCTGCAGGAAATGAAATAGATGCGAGTATGCAGTATTGTTGCAGCATGCTTTGACTTATGCGATAAGTAATACTTTTACCTGCTGGTCATAGCGTTCAACTATTTGATTGTATCGCTCGCTTATCCTTTTATCCATGAGCAAGATTCCTGCTGCTAACTAAATGAATCTGATTAGGAGAACAGGCTTCCTTTTTCATTTTCATCAAATAGGCCGAGTTGAGGCCTGTCCTTCTTAGAAAATGGGACTGCGCTGTAATTCCCATTAAGGTAGTCCTTTTCAAATGATGCATCATTTCTAACCCCCTTATCTAATAAATTCATAAGTTTAGATGAACCCAACTCATCTTTTTCGACAAAGTAGATCTGATCTCTTCTGAAAATCTTATCAGAAAGTAAGTTTGTATTATTTGTCGAAAATATAAGCTGTGCGTCCCTTATATTATCTGTAGTTGAATTGAAAAATTGAACGATGAGTGTTGATAATAAAGGATGTAATTTTGCATCAAGTTCATCAATGACTAAAACTCCACCTTGAGTAAGCGCATCGAGAATGTATCCGGAAAGCGAAAAATATTTTTGTGTGCCTAATGATTCTTCATGTGAAAAGCTAAACTCTTCGTGACCAACAACTTTATTATTTTGATCATACTTTTTGTGAATGGTAAGAATTTTTCCTGGAGTGCCATGAGCGGATGAAAGAATTAATTTCTTTATGTCATCGGGCATCTCTGAAAGTTGATCCTCGCGCAACTTGAATTTCTTTATCACAATATCTTCAAAACCAAGATTTGCAATTTCTAGAATTTTCAACAGTTGCTTTTTTCGCTTTTCATCAGATAATAGGTTTATAGAATGATTGAATGAAGTTTTTGTATTGAGATCAGAAAGAAATACAACTTTCTGAAACCATCCCAAAATTCTTGACGCAATACTTCCATTGAACTGTGCAATTACAGATAGGAATAATGCATTTATCCTAGTCTTATCCTCTAATCCTTTTCCTTCAGTAAAAAATTCAGAAACAGTGATTTGATTGTATAAGCGGTGAAATAAGATTACATTTTTTGTCCTACGAATTTCAATTAACTGCTCGCGCCATATTCGTTCCTTATCAATTTGAAAGGCATATTGATATACCTTATTATCATTGATAAATTCTATTTCAAAAGTACTTGGTCTCTTAGCGGTTGAAATGTTTAATTTAAAATTCTCGACTGCGATCATTTCATTAACCTGAAGTCCTTTAGCAGAATTAAGGACCATATCTTTCATTAGTTCGAAAGCTTTTATAAGGTTTGACTTGCCAGCAGCATTCGCGCCAAAAACAGCTGCACTTTTCAGAAGTCTTACTTTTACATGCTCAGGTTCGAAGACATTATTTTCCGCGTATTCTTTAATTGAGGCTGCTTCTAAAGAGAATTCCACCTCGTCCTTAAATGATAAATAATTACCTACTTTGAATTTTATAAGCATCCCTGAGAGAAAATCGTTTTTCAGCCTGAAATTTATACTTGAATATTTGATTTTTGAGAAAAAATCGAAATTTATTGCATTTAATCACGTAAACATGTTACATTCACGAATAGTTCTCAGTTTTTGCCCATTTGACAGGCTGATTATCGTTAAATTGTGAATATTTCGATTTTTCGCCTTGTCAGATGTTCCTTTTCTGTAGTACGAAAAAAGAAAAGTACCGGAAGTTTCTCACGGCCTACGGCACTTTTCTAGGGATACTTTGATGTATTACTCAGTAAAAACTGAGGGTGTCCCCTTTTGAGTATTAAATAATGATGCCAATCTATAGCTGAATAGGATCTTTCCCAAACAGTTTCTGATAAACGGCTTACTCTACTCAAGAGCCAATTGATACGTCCGACTTAAACTCTCGTAGTCGACTTTAAAACTGGGAGTTCATTGTAACAACGACCATTTATGGCCAAGGACAAAAACAAACACTTAGAAGAGGTGCTGACCTCGCACAAAATCAGCAAAGAACAAGACCTGCTTGATAAGCACATTGATAAGCGGAAGGAGATCTCTGAAGCACTTCAAGAGAAGTATGGAGGCGACCTGTATTCACCTTTTAATTCTGGTTCATACGCTAAGCATACCGCGATGAACAAAAAATTTGATCTCGATTTAATTGCTCCTTACAAACGGAATGCATTCGAAACACTTGAAAAAATGTACAACAGCGTTTACGACTTCTTATATGATAAGTATAAAGATGAGGCAACTGTCAAGAAGCAAAAGGTTTCCATTGGATTGGAGTTTTATGCAGATGAAGATGGAGACGTTATCAAAATTGATGTCGTGCCGGGTAGGGAACTGAATAAAGATAAGTATCCTGATGATAACAATCTTAACCTTTATGTTTACGAGCAGTTTGGTAAGATTGATAAAGGGAGTGACCGAATTAAAAGTAATATCAAGGCTCAAATCGAAAACGTCAAAGGACATGCCGAAAAGGACTCTGTCAGACAAATTATTAAACTTCTGAAAGTTTGGAAATTCTATAACGGAAAGAGACCAAAATCATTTTTCCTCGAACTTATAACTATTAAAGCCTTTGATAAGAAAATTATCTCAGGTGATATCTGGGATAAGCTTAAGGCAGTAATGGAATATATTCGTGATGAGGTGAAATCCATTTCTCTACCTGATCCAGGTAATGCTTCGAACGACATAGCAGATACCCTTACAGACTCAGATAAGGATACTTTGAGTTATGATATGAAAAGAATAATCGAGAGAATTGAAGAGGACAGTGATACTATCAAATCTTATTATCCGATAAACGATAAGTTTCCACCGGAAGATGAAGAAGCAAAATCAAACAATTCCTATGGGGTAAAAACTGGAATTGGATTGTCAGTTCCACCTGTAAAAAGATTCGGTTAATAATGGATAAACTGAAAGTTGTTACTGATGTAGTGTATTCTATTGAAGGAGTTACAGTCACTTCTGCTTTTAAAGAGGAAGGCGAAGTGATTGTTGGCTCTGCCGTTTTTTCTGTTGATAACGTTTCTTTGGATTTTCATATCCGGATCCTTTCCGCTTACCCATTGCAACTTCATGATTCAGAATCAATTCGCTTTATAAACACCAATCTCCTACAATACAATCATGTTAATGCTGATGGTTCAATTTGCGTTAACACACATCATAGTACTAATATCAAAGAGAAGTTAATATTCGACTTTAGCTCTTTAAAGGAATGGATTAGGAGGTATTACATTAATGGAGCAAAGGATAATCATTATGAACATATAATCGTACCGCACGATGATCGAGCGGTATTTTTGTTCACGTCAATCGACCGCACCTTTTTAAAAGGTGATTTCGGTTCGATTACTTACTCAAAGCTTGCTGTCGGTTTTAAAAAAGAGCAGAAAATTGAGACTCTGATCGTGCAACAATTTAGAATTGGGAGATCAGTTTATGACTGCAAGTGGAACTCGGTTTATAAGAACTTGGAGAAAAGAGAAGGTTTGTTCGTATTTGTTGACGAAGCGCCTACACGAAACAGAAGATTTGCCGTAAGTAGTTGGGCTGAGTTAGAGCCATACGTTAGCCAAGATTTTCTGAAATTTCTGAACCTTAACAGTAGAAGTAGACATACCGAATCAGTCATACCGCTTCTTATCGGATATAAAATTCCTAATGACGAAGTTCATTGGCAGTGTGTTGTTGTTCCATCCAGGAATTTTCCAAACTATGCTGAAAAGATACCCGGTACTACCAATTATGTAGGACGTCTTGCAGATGAAGAGATGCAATGGGTGAGCACTCGCAATTGTTCATACGAATATTTTTTCGGACGAGGCTCTTTTGTTCAGGAGATCACCAACGGCAAAATTTTGGTTATTGGAATTGGAGCCATCGGGAGCAATGTTGCTACTACTCTTACAAGAGGTGGATGTAGAGGCATTGCGTTGATCGACTATGATATAAAGGAACCAGAGAATGTATGCCGTGCTGAGTACACATTTTCTACTGGAATTAATTCTAAGATTAATGAATTGTCTGATCATCTAACTCAAATCTCACCATTTGTAGAAGTAAGTTTAAGTGATCATTTTATGGATATAGCGAAGGTTAGTTTAAACAATGATACCTGGCGCACAACACTCTTTCAGAAATTAGAGGAATATGATATAATCTTTGACTGTTCAACAGATGATGACGTTGCGTATATTCTGGATCAATTGAAGCATCCAAAAAGAATATTTACCATGTCAATAACAAATAATGCTAAAGAGCTAATCTGTGCTGTTCCACCCAAGCTATATAAATGGATGATTGACATTACGCGTCAACTTGAAACGAAAGATAACTACTTGTATAACCCCAATGGTTGCTGGAACCCAACGTTTAAGGCTTCTTACAATGATATTGCAGTCCTTGTTCAGTTTGCCATTAAGCATATCACTACTTCAATAGCAAATAACTTATCACCCAGAAGCTTTTACCTGACAACATCAATGGAAGACGGTTTTAATATTAAACTGAAAGAGTTTTGAGGTTCACTTGTAAACATATCGGATTAAGTATCGTCATTGATGAAAAGTTAATGGACGAGTTATGTCGGCTTGGATCAGAGCACTATCCGAAAGAGTATGGTGGGTTATTCGTTGGAAGGTACGTTAATAATAATAAAGAAGTAATCATTAAGCAAACTGTGCTTCCGAAGAAATTTAAATCCTCTGCATCATCTTTTGAACGAGGCGTTGAAGGATTGCGGAATATCCTTGCAGGTTTTTTAAACGAAAGTCCAAGCTTAATTTATGTCGGTGAATGGCATACTCATCCTGATGGCAGGCCAATTCCAAGTTCTACAGACTCATCTGCATTGCGAACGATAGCCGCCCATCACCAGGTATCCATTGAAAACCCCTTACTTCTGATTATAGGAGTCGGTATTGAGGTTTATGAATTTGAATTTTATGTACTGTATCAAAATGAGATTCATCGTTATGAATTGGAGAAAAAATTAATAGATCAGAAAGTGTCAAGTTAATTGAAAATGTATGGCAGATAATAACAGAGTTAACTTAAGTGATTTGTTTGAAGGGCTTCAGAATCAAATGATGGCTCAACTCAACACTAATCGCGAGATCATTAAACATCCGACATCCAAAGGGGATTCCCTTGAAAATGTTTGGATTGAGTGGCTACGAAAGTATTTGCCGAACAGATACTGCGTTGATAAAGCCATTGTTATAGATAGTACTGGAAGTCTAAGTGAACAAATAGACATCGTCATCTTTGACCAGCAGTATACGCCTTTTGTTTTCACACAAAATGGCATCCACTATATCCCAGCGGAAGGAGTGTACGCAGTTTTTGAGGTTAAACCGGATTTGCAAGGTACAGCAGATGGTCTCAATTATATTGAGTACGCAGGTAAGAAAATCGGGAGTGTACGTTCATTAAAGCGAACTTCTACCAATATAATTGATCGCGGTAAGTCTCATGATCCGAGACCTCTTACCAAAATTGTGGGCGGAATATTAACAAGCACCTGTTCTATTGCAAAGAATGAAACTATCCAAAAGCATCTATCAAGTTTAGAACCACTCGCGTCCATGGATATGGGGTGCTCAATTGAATTTGGGGCATTCTATATTGACTATAATGGTGAAGAAGATCAATCGATTCAAGACTTTAATCAGAGAATTCAAGACTATTATCAAAAGAGAAAATTCGAATCAGTGAAGTTCAGCAAAAAAGAGAAAGCTCTTGTTTCTTTTTTCTTGCAATTGATGAGATATCTCCAACAGAGTATTGGAACGGTTGCTGCCATAGATCTGGCTGCCTATGCAGAAGCTATTGATTATGACCTAGACAAAAAATTATAATGAATATGAATAAGACAACAAAGTATGCGATAAACGGTGCGTTATGGATTAGCATCTTAAATGCTCTTCTCAATGCAATTAATCAGGCAAATGAGATCGAACAAAATCCAGGTCAGGAATTTAGCTGGAAGCGACTACTAACTGCTGCTGGAAAAGGAGCGGCCGTTGGGGGCCTTGGCGGAGCAGCGATTGGTGCAATTGTTGATCACGATAATTCAAAAGTAAAAGCAATCAACACCGACAGGCAGCTTTCAATATTAACCGATAAGATGAGACTTGATAAAACTGATCCCAGCTACATTCAGTTAAACGAGAAGGCAGTTCAATTGGCAAACATGCTGATAAAAGAATATGGCAATTTAATACATGCGATGCCCCGGTTGGGTTCAACTGAATTGGGAACTGCACTTAAAGAGAAATTCGACATCGACCTTGGGGTGAACTTCCGTCACAATTCCTTTCCTTCAACTGAGGAGATGTTCTTCTCATTGTTGACTTTCTTTGAAAAGAAAGTAGGAAGAGCATCAATCACTCGTGTACGAGATCAAAAGGTGTCAATTGGTGTGTTTCTGAAAGTTGAAGGAATTGAGCATAAAATAGATATTGTTCCCTGCAAATTGACTAAAGGAGCAGGCGGATCTGGATATCTCTATGTGAATGACAGCTCACTTTTTGGCAAAAAGTCTTACACCAAAACTAATATTGGAGTCTTGGGTAGAGTTAAGTTATCTCGCACCCAGCAGAGAATAGCTGTAGCTTTAAAAAAATGGAAACAGAAAGAAGACCTACCAATGAGTTCACATTTGTTGCAAAACTTAATATTAGACGCCTATGAATACGTGGATCGGATACCCCATGGATTAACAAAGAAAGTTGTTATGGTATTGGATCATATAGCTACTTCATTAGCCGTGGCAGTTATACGTGGTGAGGAGAATACAAATAACGTTATTACTAATATTCCGCAGTCAGACAAAGATGCAATTATTAGCGCTGCGAAAAAGGCAATTGATGAGTATAATTATCAACCGAATTCTATTCTCTCAATTCTTGAATGATCTGATCAACCATGCCTATTCGACTACATTCGGTCTTGAATCTCTATCTACGCTTGACTATGCAAATTGAGTTTCTCGATAAATTTCTTTTGAATAGATTCTCCTGCATGCATTAATTCAGAAATTACATGGATTGAATACTCGATATCAATTATTCTTTCATCACCAATCTTGTAATTTGTGTTTAGGTTGTTTTTTAGATACACTTCATTAATAAAACCATTGTTGTGTAAATGGATATTTCGAGTGGTCAGTATTTCAGTAATGGTTTCTATATTTACTTCATTGCTTGAATAATTGATGTTGAATTTCTTTTCAAGGACTTGCATTTTCTGAGCAAATGATAAAAAGGAAAATTCAAGTACTTCGCGATCCTTCAAAGCCTGAAATAGTTCATCAATGCTTTTAAACTCAAGGGCTTCTTTATAAGAGATTTGTTTTGATGTTTTTAATACATTTTGATTCCAGTTTAACAACTGGTCATAACAATCGGTTAGAAAGGATTCAAACTTTGAAACTGCGTAGACTACGGTCATTGAATGTACAAGTTTTGAATAGCTCGGAAGATTTTTTATCTTCTGTTCAAAAATCTGAATTCCAGCCAGATTGGTTTTATTCCCTGATGCCTTTGCCGACTCGATTGCTTCTTGTACTTCAAAGTTATAAGTAATGTACGATCCAGCAGTGTCACTTCGGAAAGCCTCAAGGTTCATCATTGATGAAATGAAGTTATTAAATATCTCTTCAATTTTTTTGTTTACGGACATTATCGTAACTGATTTGAGTAATGAGCCATCTTGATTCTGGTCACATCAATGTTAAACCTTAAATTAAAGACATCCGCCTTCCTTAAATAAGGAACTTCAATTCCTAAAACATGCGCCTGATATTCCATCCTGTTTTTGGAAAAGAAAAATCGTCCATCAATCAGCATAACATCTCCATTCCTCGCGGTGCAGGTGCTTTTTAGATTTGCATCATTGTTAAACATTTAAAAAGTAAAGGTATGATTAAAGTAGCAATTCTGGCCCGCGTGGAGGCAAACCGTTCCAATACATTTTCGGAACATGGCTGCCAAATTCTCGCCTTTGCAGGTGTTCTTCACCAGCAAGCTACTATGATTGCATTAGTACTATTCGTTTACTGAATAGCATCATCAGCACATTTCATAAGGATTTATATGTAGGCAAATGCATTGTTCATCCACTTAATAAAGTAGTTCCAATACAATAAATAGAAAGAGACCTGCCCGTGCAGGTCTCTCCTTCAAAAAGCCCCTTCTTGCCTGTCGTCACCAGGGTGAAGACAAGGATGAGGCCTACACCCCGCCATCAACTTGCACAAAAGCAAGTCCGTTATGCGCACCATTTTTCAACGCATACAATTGTGCATTCACCTGCTGATAGAATTTTATTCCCAATCCTAAAAACAGCGGGTGCGTACTCGCAGCCGTCACCACCTGGCTTAGCACCAGTTCATTTTGCAATTGGTTGCCAAGCACAATCGCATCACTCTCGGCAGCAGCTACTACGTAAGTACCCGCTTCGAAATCAATCTCAGCCGCTACTGTTTCAAGCTTGCAATGGGTAGCACCTGCCGGGTACATAATCATCTGCCCGGCTATAAAAGCAGGAATCGTCACAGCCAATGTCCCGGTCGCGCGGTTAATGCTCATGGTAAACCCGGCAAGTACGGATTGCCTGAGTTTTCCATTCTCATTAAACTCAAACCCGTTCAGCAATTCAGCTTCACCATCAATCACGTTACGCTGTCCGCGCAGGTTAGTAGCATCCGCCTGGATCACCTTCATCAATGCCTGCGTGAGTCGGCTCGTCATCCGCTTGTCCGCAGCCTGCACAATTTGTGTGCGCAAAGCCGTGCGCAAAAGTTTGGCTGCTTTACCAGCCCGTCCAAATTCAGCTAAGTTTTCGCGCGTACGTTCAAAAGCCGGATCGTTCTTAATACGATCCGCACTTACGCCACCCTTCCTGCGGGCGAGATACCCGTCCGCAGTTTTGTAAAACGAAAGATCACCAAGTGCGCCTTTCAGTTTAATAACACTCTCTTGTGTTGCCATAAAATAAAAAAATTAAGGTTGATCCGTCATGTTCAAAGGCACAATCAGGTTAAGCCTCGCTCGTGCACAAGCATACCCAAACATACGCGCCCACATAAAAAGTAGATACATGCCGTTGCCGCTCCGGGCCACTCCTGCACAAAATTGCCGCTTTCTTCCTTCCAAAGCCCTGATCCCTGAAATCCCAATGCCGAATAACAAATCCCGATGCTAAAACCTACGCCCGCTAATCATAAACTGGCAACTGCAAACCTGTATTCCCCCACCATCACCCCTATATACTCCCTGTCAACGTACTATCATCCTGCCATTACTTACCCATCAGATATTCGTTCATAGTTATTTACAATCATGCAAAATCATATACCGCTGTCAATCCACACCCATACATTAGCGTAGCACGACAACAGAAGAAAAGAAGTACGGAATGAAGTGGAGACCATGAACCCGACACGCATCATCATATACCCTAAAGACATCCAGCGCATCATAGGTAAGAGCGAGCGTACTGTCCGCACCATTATGGCGCGCATCAGGAAAGTATATGGCAAAGGCAAACACCAGCCCATCTCCGTAACAGAATTCTGCAACTATATGGGCTTGAATAAAGAAGAAGTGCAATCAACCCTCATCGGTTAACCGGGGGTATCGGAGACCTCACATAAAAATACCAGCAATGCCTCCTAACGGGTTCCGTGCATTTTCAAATCACAAATCATAGATCACAACTCACAAATCAGCAGCCATTGACTGTTGATTTGTGAGTTAGGAATTTAAAAACCATACATACCACCCGAAACGGAAATTTGCTCTCCCGTAATCCACGCTGCATCATCGGAAGCCAGAAACACTACTGCTTTTGCAATATCTTCGGGCTGGCCTCTGCGGCCAAGCGGTGTCTTGGAAACAAACATTTTCTCATACTCACTGCCTTTTGTAACCCCCGCGCTGGTTGCACCTTCTGTTTCCGTAGCGCCTGGTAAAATAGAATTGATACGAACATTTTTTGCACCCAGTTCTTTCGATAACGCAATGGTAAAGGCATCTAATGCCGCCTTAGTTGCAGAATACAAAGAGGCATTCGGAAGAGGGTATTTGCTTGCACCCGAACTGATATTAATAATGTTGCCGCCCTTATCGCCAAATAATTTTAAAGCGGCCTGGATCGTCAGGACTGGCCCTAACACATTGACATTGAAACTCTGTTGAAAAGCTGCTGCAGATATCTGTTCAATCGGTGCGTATCCTTGAGCAACTGCGTTGTTCACCAAAATATCCAACTTACCGAAAGCCTTTCTGGTTTCATCAAACAGACGGGTTACATCAGCTTCGTTCGATACATCGGCCTGTACCGCAATGGCTGTGCCTCCGTTATCGGTTATGGCTTTCACTACTTTATCTGCACCTTCTTTACTTGAAGCATAATTGACGACTACTTTTGCGCCTTCTGCTGCAAAGTGTTTTGCGATAGCTGCACCTATTCCTTTTGAAGCACCGGTAACTACCGCCACTTTGTTTTTTAATTTATTCATTTGTTTTTTAATTTTATTCGTTGTTTCTACTAACTAAGATTTGCGATCACGATTCTCAGTCGAACTTGATCAAGTCCTTAAAAATCAGTTGACCCTAGGTATTTCCGCGGGCATGAACAAGTAGTCCTCCTTCCGAAAGCCCGCCAAGTTGGATCGGTGAAAAACCGAGCTTTTCCGCAAGCGCACTAATTTCCGTTGTTGCGCTATCATCGTCACTCGCCAGGAACACCACTCTCCTGCCACCATGTACGGCAGGATCCTGGTTAAGAATAGCAGCGCCCAAATGATTGAAGCCCTTAACCAGTCTACCGTCAGTGAAGGCTTGCTCAACGAATTTGGAAGAAGGCAATCCTCCCAACTTCTCAGGGGGCGTGCCGTAGGCATTAGTTACATCGATGATGGTCTTTCCTTGCCAGGAGGGCAGCGTCTTCGCGACATCCGGGTGCGACTCGAAACGCACAGCTAAAAAGATAACGTCCGCCTTGACAGCTTCCATAAGTGATGTGGGAATGATCTGGGGTCCGATCGCGGCCGCATCGGATGCAAAGCTTTTCGGGTCGCGCGTGGTTGCAACGGATACTTCGATGCCGTTGCGGGCAAACGCCTTGGCCAGTGCCCGGCCGATATTGCCGAAGCCGATAATTGAGTAGCTCGCTACTTTGTTTTCTGTTTTACTCATTTTGAAATTATTTTTAATTATTTAATGGTAGAGTTCAAACTCGCGTGGGGTTAATTACTTAGCCAAATAGGTTAGACCACCATCAACAAGCAGTTCAGCACCAAGCATAAACGAAGAATCATCAGAGGCCAGGAAGATCGCTGTTTTACCAATGTCAGATGGTTGCCCAATCCTGCCTATCGGCATGGTATCCGCGAAGTGTTTTTTTATAGCTTCAATTTGTTCTACGGGAACAAACTTTTCAAATGCGGGTGTATCTGTAGTACCAGGTGTTATGACATTCACCCTTATTTTTCTGCCTAAGAGGTCGCTTGAAAATCCTTTTGCAAAAAAGATGACAGCAGCTTTTGCAGCACCATACAACGTAAAAGACGGATATGCCCGATGTGCTGCATTTGACCCGATAAGAATAATAGAACCACCATCGTTCATATAGGGCAGTGCTTTATGAACAGTGAAGTAAACGCTCTTCAGGTTTAAATCCATGGTCTTGTCGTAGTCGGCTTCGCCAATGTCTGCCACAGTGCCTATAGTTCCGCCACCCGCATTCGCTACTACCACGTCTATTTTGCCAAATTTTTCAGCTGTTTTTTTGAATACTCTTTCTAAGTCGGCAACATTGGTTACATCGGCATTTATGGCTATGAAATTATCTCCCAGCTGAGCCACGGCACTACTTAACGTATCCTGATTTCTGCCAACAATCGCACCCTTAGCACCTTCATTTTTGAATTCTTGCGCAATACCAAATCCAATACCGCTATTACCCCCGGTAATAACTGTTACTTTATCGCTTAATCTGCTCATTTTTACCCGTTTTTATAATTGTTTCGCAAAGAAACTGTTATTAGTTTATATTTGTAACCATAATAGTCTATTCTGGTTACCATTGGGTAACTACTAATTTTTAAAAGATGAGAGACGACAGATTTTGCAACTCAAATTGCCCGTTTACAAGAGCTATTGGCACGATTGGAAATAAGTGGAAGCCTATAATCATAAATGTTATTGGCACCCATACCATTCGTTTTGGTCAGTTAGCTGCCATAATTCCACACATTTCAAGGAAAGTACTAACCGAGCAGTTGAAAGAGTTGGAAGAAGATGGACTTTTGGAAAGACTGGTCTACAAGGAAATACCGCCCAGGGTAGAATATAAGTTGTCTGAAAAAGGCCTGGCATTTTTGCCGATTTTAGAAAACATAAAAGAATGGAATTCGAAATTTGAAACCGTTCCAACATCCAAAAGGGCTGATTACAAGTATGGCACACACATCCTCCAGTGATACACCGAGTAATGCTTTCTTTGAAGACAGCACAAGAATTGTTCACACGGAGATTGGGGCTTCAGAAAAACTAAGTGGGATCTCGGATTTTGCAATTGAATTATCATTTTACAAAGAACGAGTTCAGCGACCTTAAACAATTATGGTATGAACTTGAATCAAAAATTCTCAATTCTACTCTTTCCTAAGAAATCCAAAACGCTGATCAATTCATAACAATCGTTCACATATTCACTGTGTTCTGCCAACTTAAAACAGTAGATCACCCGCGTAGATCGCCAGTTACTCATTGGTGAGACAAAGTCAGGAAATGGGTTTATTATTTTCTTAAAAGTGTCTTTTTAAATCAATATCTTGAATGATGATTAAAAGCACTTTACTAAATGAGTTTCCGATCATTTGCTTTTAGCAGCTTTATTTTTTGCTTGATCTTCTATCAGGGTTTTGTGCATGCTCAAAGCCAAAAAACAGATAGTCTTAAATTTTCCTTGCTTCATCTTAAAGGAATTTCAAGAATAGATCAGCTTAATGCTTTAAGCAAAGAATACAGGGACTTAAGCATTCTTGACAGCTCGCGCACATTTGCTTTGAAAGCCGCAAAGGAATCTGCTGAATTAAAATATGAATTTGGAAGTGGCGAGGCATACTTTAATCTCGCATCGACAGGTTATGAAGCAAGCCAGTTTATCGCTGCGGAAAACTATAGTCAAAGATCGATTCTGTACTTTAAAACTATTCCGGCAGAGAAGCAGCTCGCAAGCTCCTATGTTATATTGGCTCAAAATATATGGGCTCAAAGCAGATTTGAACAAGCGAAGGAGTCCTTTGAAAAAGCTACTCAGATTTTCCTCCAGCTAAAGGATTCAACTGCATTAGGGAGAACCTACAGTCTTATGGCATTGGAAGAAGAAGAGAGGGGCAACTACGAGAAATCTTTTGAGTACTGTATGGCCGCCAAATCCTGCGATTATGATGGCGCATCGATTGCCTTAGGACAACTATATGCAGACATAGGCGACCATACGACTGCCTTGAAGTATTATAACGAAATCAAAAGTCCTGACACTAAATCAAACGTAGACCTTAAGATTGGTGAGAGTTATTTCCTTCAAGGGAAATATGATTCAGCCAGATCTTATTTCAAATCCTTTATTAATGACAGCGGTTCACGTTCCAGGCAGTTACTATCCAAACCCTACGCTCTTCTGGGAGGCTTATGTCTGAAATTAGGATTGTATGACTCTGCACTATTTTATCTCAATACTTCACTGATCGATTTTAAAGAAACGAATAACAGAAATTGGGTGATGCGCGTTCTGTTTGAATTAGGAAAAACGTACAAGGAAAGCGGTGACAACTCACCTGCTCTTGAGATGGCAAGAGAATTACTTCGCTTGGCCAATGAAACAGGAGCAAGACAATATAAGCGCGATGCTCACCTGCTTCTCTTCGAATTGTTTGACAGCACTAAAAAAACGGATAGCGCTCACTATCACCTCAAGCAATATACTGAATTGAATCAGGCAATTGATATTGATATATCAGCACGCAAACTTGAATTCTATAAAACAGCAAGTGAACGGGAGCAGTCACAGTTGAAGTTGGCTTTATTAAATCAACAAAAACAACTTCAGCAAGAAGAAATAAAACAATCATCCCAGCAAAAGCAATTCCTTCTGATCGGCATGTTGGCCCTCATCATTATAGGAATAGTAGTAGTACGAAATGTGCTATTGAAAAAGAAGAACGTAGAACACTTGCATGAACTAGCGGCAAATGAACTACGTATTCAGAAATTGGAAACAAAAAAGCAACTGGGTGAGCTTGAAATGGATGTGCTGAGAACACAGATGAACCCGCACTTCATTTTCAATTCACTTAACTCGATTAACCGCTTCATTCTTAAAAACGATAAACTGCAAGCTTCCGATTACCTGACCAAATTTTCGAGACTGGTGAGAATGATACTACATAACTCCAAAAGTAAAATGATCACCCTGGAGCAGGAGCTGGCGTCTTTGGAACTATATCTGAATCTGGAAGCACTTCGCTTTGACGATCACTTCTCCTATTCAATCACAGTTCAAAATAGTGTTGATGTATCTTCGCTGGAAGTACCACCACTTATCATTCAGCCCTATTGCGAGAATGCAGTATGGCACGGGCTGATGAATAAAGAAGATAAGGGACATCTTGATGTGGATATATCCATTGAGAACGAGCTGTTGTGTATTAAAGTAACAGACGATGGGATAGGTCGTGAGAAAGCTGCAACACTGACATCTCATCTTAGCAACACACATATCTCGATGGGACTTGGAATTACTTCACGCAGGATTGACCAGCTTCATGAACCCGACAGCCAAAAATCATTTGTCGTCATCAACGATCTTGTTGATGGTAATGGAAATCCCTGCGGTACGGAAGTAATTATTAAATTACCAGTTACGATATGATCAGAGCTGTTCTCATCGATGATGAATCTCATGGGCTGGATACGCTGCAAATCCTGCTTGCAGAATACTGCCCCGATGTACAGGTGGTTGAATCTTGCCGTTCCGCAAAAGCAGGGATAGAAGCGATTGATAAATTTCAACCCGATGTAGTCTTCCTGGATATTCAGATGCCGGGCATGAATGGATTTCAGATGCTGGAACAAATAGAGAACATTTCATTCGCCATCATATTCACCACCAGCTATGATCAATACGCGATAAAGGCAATTCATTTCAGTGCGCTCGACTATCTGTTAAAACCCGTTATCCCTACAGAGCTGATTGCTGCCATACATAAAGTTCAGACTAAAGGAAAACTTCCTGACCTGGCGCAATTTGAAATGCTGTATAACCGGCTCAATAGCAAATCAAATGGCATAACCAAGATTGCCATCCCTACCCTGGACGGTTATGAACTTATCACAGCAGATCAAATTATCCTTTGTGAAGCGGATGATAACTACACCACACTGGTCTTAAAGAATAAGAAGAAAATAATCGCTTCCAGATCACTCAAGGATATCGAAGAACACCTGAGCGAATTCAAATACTTTGTTCGCGTCCATCATTCCTTTATTGTCAATATTAACGAAGTGACAAAGTATGTCCGGGGAGAAGGTGGTCATCTGATCATGAGTGATCAATCCACTGTCAATGTTTCGCGTACCCGCAAAAAAGCATTACTGGAATATTTTTCTTAACGGATACAATACAATTCCTGATAACGATGTAGGATTCGATAGCCTCAACCATTGGGGTTATGACCTATTTTAAGAATACCGTTGCCTTTAAGTCAACTGGCGGATTACCGGATTACCCAGTCGATAAGTACACCTACCCTGTTAAACCCGTCAAGCGCTCATCGTTGCTGGCATACACTCTTGGGAGGAAGTAGTTTTGATTACATCAATCGAATGAATTTCATTAAACCCAATAAGTATGAAAACAAATGATTTTCGAGGCAATCCAATACTGCCGCCTTTCCTGAGTATTGTTTTGGTATTTATCACAAGCCTTTCATTCGCATTCGGTCCTCCGAGGGAAGGTGAACATCCAACCCTTGCCATTGGAGCACCTGCTCCCGATTTTTCTCTTCCCGGTGTGGATGGTAAAACGTATTCCTTAAAAGACTTTAAGCAAGCTAACGTTCTGGTGATTGTTTTCACTTGCGTGCATTGTCCCACTGCACAAGGTTATGAAGAGGATATCATAAAGCTGGCTGCGGATTATAAATCCAAAGGTGTATCACTTATAGCCATTTCTCCCAATGATCCTTCTTCTATCCGTCTGGATGAACTAGGCTACACGGATCTGAGCGACAATTTTGAAGACATGAAGAAAAGAGCCAAAGACAAGCAGTTCAATTTTCCATTTCTTTATGATGGAGCTACCTCTGCTATTTCTTTAAAGTATGGCCCACAGGCAACACCGCATGTATTCATCTTCGATAAAGAAAGGAAACTAAAATTCAACGGTCGCATTGACAATGGCTTAGGCGTACCAGGAAGAGCTAAGATCTTTGATACAAGAAAAGCATTAGATCAGATTCTGGCAGGACAAGCTGTAACTGTGGAAACAACCAAGACCTTTGGCTGCTCTATTAAATGGCCTGAGAAAGGTAACTTGGTAAGTGCTGAGAAAGAAGCCTGGGCTAAAGAGAAAGTAGAACTGCAGGAAATTACTATTGATAGCATCAAAGCACTGTTAGGTAACAAAAGTTCTAACTACCGCCTGATCAATGTTTGGGCTACCTGGTGCGGACCTTGTGTGACGGAGTTTCCTGAATTCATCGCCATGCATCACATGTATCGCCAGCGTGAATTTGAATTGGTAACCATAAGCATGGACCAATTGGGACGTAAGCCTAACGTGTTGAGCTTCCTTACCAAAAAACAAGCATCAAACAAAAACTATATCCTCAATGGTGACAACTATAAGTTCATCGAAGAGATAAGCAGGGACTGGGCTGGTGCACTTCCCTATACGATTCTAGTAGCACCCGGAGGTAAGGTACTTTACAGTAAGCAGGGCATCATCGATCCACTTGAAGTGAAAAAACTGATCGCAAATTCATTGGGAAGATTTTTTAATATCCCGGAATCATACAAAGGCCCGGAATAACGAAGATATCCATTCATCATTGCATTTCTTGATCGGTCATTCACCAACTCATTAAACAATAAAGACACTATGCAAAGCAGAAGGAATTTTATAAAGACCGCCTCTGGCGCAGTAGCATTAGGCGCCTGTTCATTTGCCAATTTAAAGTTTACTTTCCCCGCTAAATCACTACCTGAACCTGGCGTTCAGTTGTTCACGTTCTTTAAGGTTCTTGATGATGATGTAGAAGGTATTTTGAAGAAGGTTTCCTTAACAGGTATAAAAAATATCGAATCTGCCTTTAGTAAGAAAGGCGACTATTATGGACTTCCGGCAAAACAATTTTCTTCCCTGCTGCAAGGCATGGGAATGAAGTGGCGAGCCCATCATGTATTCGGAACTCCAATAAAAGAAGCACCACAGTTTAAGAACCTGGAACAAAACATGCAGCAGATCATCGATGATGCTGCCGAAGGAGGATTGGAATACCTGGTCGCTGCACATTTACCTATAGGTACGGGAGATGATATCAGTAAGTCATTAGCTATCTTAAACAAAGCCAGTGAAGCAACTAAAAAAGCTGGCATACAACTGGTTTATCATAACGAGCCAGCTGACTTCAATACAGTAGATGGAAAAATTCCTTACGAAGTATTCCTTACCGAAACAGACAAGAACGCATTGAAATTTGAACTTGACATTGCCTGGGCTTTGAAAGCAGGTACCGATCCGCTCACACTCTTCAGCCGTTACCCGGGCCGCTTTCCATTATGGCATGTGAAAGATGTTAGCAAAGGGTTTGAAACCGTATTTCCTATCGGACAAGGAATCATCGACTACAAGAAATACTTTGACAAAAGTAAAGAGAGTGGATTGAAATACTATTATATTGAACATGAAGCAGCGGATGATCCATTGACGAGTATCGCTACAAGCATCGCGAAGCTAAAGACTTTCTCCAAATAACATATAAAACAAAAGCTATGATCAAAGGAATAGGCTTGTTGATGTTGACACTTTTATCAACGTCTCTGTTTGCACAGATAGAGAACCCGGTAACATGGTTTTCAATGAGCCGTAAGAAATCGGACAAAGTGTATGAAGTTGTTCTTAGTGCCTCATTGAAAAAACCATGGCACATCTACTCCCAGCACACTGCGGACGGAGGGCCATTGCCAACTAAAATAACTTTTGCCGCTAATCCATTAATCCAATTGGCTGGACAAGCAGTTGAGAACGGTAGTCTTGAGACGATACATGACGAAGGCTTTAATGTGGAAGTGAAATACTTTGCCGATAAGGTGGAATTTGTTCAAACCGTTAAAATGAAAGGTAACGTCAGGACGAATGTAAAAGGCAAGGTAGAGTACATGGTCTGTAATGATGGCAAGTGCCTGCCACCAGCGAAGTATCCATTTGATATTAAAATTCAATAAACAAGTTGCATCATGAGATCCTTTGCGATCCTTTTTTCGGTCCTGCTTTTCGTTGTTGTAAGTACAAATGCACAACCACCCATACAATGGTCGCTTGATTCCAATCAGTTGGATTCTACTTCCTATGAGCTGACAGTGTCAGTTACGTTACCGCAACGATGGCACCTGTATGGGTTGAACACTAAAGTAGAAGGACTGAGTGCACCAACATTGAACTTTGCGTACGAAAACGTAGAACCGCTCGATAGTATCACATTTACCTCTGCTGCTCTAAATATTGTTGATCCTATTTTTGAAAACAAAAAGACAACCGTTTATGAGGGGACGTTTACATTTACTCAACGAATAAAAATCAATGGGTTTAAACCAGCCACATTAAAATGTACCCTTGCTGCCTTTATCGGTAGTAACGAAGAGTTTTATCCGGTCGAGCAGCCTTTTGAGTTTCAAATAAAAGGTGGGTCACCGCTGGCCTCAGAAAGTATTTCGAATATCCGAATTGCTTCCATCGATGCACAAAATCCGATCGCTGATTGTGGTGATCAGTTTAAAGAAGAAGAGAGCAGTAGCTTGTGGAAAATTTTTCTACTCGGTTTTGCAGGTGGATTAATCGCCTTGCTTACGCCTTGTGTTTTTCCAATGATTCCTTTTACCGTTTCGTATTTCACCAATCGTTCCGCTAACCGCAGAGCAGCGATACGCAATGGTTCCTTGTATGGATTCTTTATACTGATGATCTACATGTTGTTGAGTGTGCCCTTCCATATTATCGGGAATGTAGATCCGGAAATCTTTAATGCTATCTCTACCAACGCTTATCTCAACCTTATTTTCTTTTTTATTTTTATTTACTTCGCGCTCTCTTTCTTCGGAGTATTTGAAATCACACTGCCAGGCTCTCTTACGAATAGTGCGGATGCAAAAAGTGGATTGACCAACCTGGGTGGAATATTTTTTATGTCACTTACACTGGCGCTGGTTTCGTTCTCCTGTACCGGACCAATATTAGGTTCGCTCTTAGTAGGTTCATTAAGTGGTGGGGTATGGCCATTGACTTGCGGCTTAGCTGGATTCGGTGTTGCCCTTGGACTTCCATTCGGTCTATTTGCTGTGTTTCCTCAATGGCTGAAATCACTTCCTAAATCTGGTGGCTGGCTGGGAACAGTAAAAAAGGTATTGGCATTTGTTGAAGTGGCTCTGGCATTCAAGTTCCTCTCCAACGCAGACCTTGTTATGCACTGGGGATTGCTGAAACGGGAAGTGTTTCTTGCCATCTGGTTATTGATTGGCCTGGGACTAGCCGCTTATCTGTTTGGCATCCTTCATTTTTCACAGGAGGAAAAAGGTCAGAAGATAAGCATCGGACGTAAAGCTTTTGCCATGATCGCACTTCTGTTCTCACTGTATCTCGTTCCGGGGATTACACCTAATCATTTTATCAATATGAATCTGTTAAGTGGATTTCCACCTCCCTTGTCATATACTATCTATGACAAAAGTGAAGAGGAACAAAGTAATACACTTGAAGCTGATGTGGTCAATGACTATGACAAAGCCATACACCTTTCCGATTCTTTAAATAAACCTTTGCTTATTGACTTTACAGGATGGGCCTGCGTCAACTGCCGTAAAATGGAAGAGAACGTGTGGAACCAGCCCGAAGTAAATAGTTATATAAAACAAAACTATATACTCGTCTCCCTTTATGTAGACGACCGAGGAAAGCTTCCGATTCAGGAACGATCAACTTATCTCACCAGGGATAAGAATAAAAAAGACATCGTGACCCATGGCGATAAATGGGCAACCTTCGAAGCGGAGAACTTCGGCCAGGTATCGCAGCCATTCTATGCGATACTCAATGACAACGCAAGGCTTCTCAATGATCCAATTGGATATACGCCTGATGTAAAAGCTTATCTGGACTGGTTAAAATGTGCTAAAGAATCCTTTGACAGTCAGGCGCTGTTGACTACCCACAAAAACTAAAATGACATGACGAAGGAAAATGATTTTGAAAAGGTGCATTGTCTTATCATCGGCTCCGGACCAGCAGGCTATACGGCTGCGATTTATGCTGCACGGGCAAATATGAAACCGGTACTGTATCAGGGAATTCAACCCGGAGGACAGTTGACAATCACTACAGAAGTTGAAAACTATCCTGGATTCTCAGACGGTATTCAAGGACCTGAAATGATGATGCATTTTGAAAAGCAGGCGAAACGAATGGGTGCAGATATACGATATGGTTTAGTCACGGAAGTAGATTTTTCAAGTCCAATTCATAAAGTCCAGATCGATGAGAAGAAATGGATTGAAGCAGACACGGTCATCATTTCTACCGGTGCTTCTGCCAAATGGCTTGGAATTGAAAGTGAGCAGCGCCTGAACGGAAATGGTGTAAGCGCATGTGCCGTGTGTGACGGATTTTTCTTTCGAAACCAGGAAGTCGCTATTGTAGGAGCCGGTGATACCGCCTGCGAAGAAGCCTTGTACTTATCTAAATTGTGTTCCACCGTTCACATGATCGTGCGCAAGGATGAAGAGAACATGAAGGCAAGCAAACTAATGCAGGACAGAGTCAAGAACACTTCCAACATTATTATTCATTGGAATTCAGAAACACTGGAGATACTGGGAGAATATAAAGTGGAAGCAGTGAGACTACTAAACAATCTTACACAGGAAGAAGAGACGTTATCAATGAGCGCCTTGTTTGTTGCTATTGGCCACCAACCGAACAGTGACGTATTCAAAGGCTGGCTTGAACTCGATGAAGCAGGTTATATCAAAACAATTCCGGGAACTTCAAGGACAAGTGTAAATGGAGTATTTGCTTCAGGCGATGTTCAGGATAAAACATATCGGCAAGCGATTACAGCAGCAGGCAGTGGGTGTATTGCGGCTTTAGACGCAGAGAGATACTTGACTCATATTGCACATAGTTACACCACTTTGGTTACGGCTATCGTTTAGGGCCAATATTAGGAACGCATCTCAGAAAGACTCCGTTCATAATTTTTTTGGAACCTGCTTTATCTTTTGTTATAAATTCATTTTCTAAGAAATACTGAAAACAAGAATTTAATAAACGATTTCACAGTCGCAGAATACCCTTCATGCATAGAAATAATCGTTGTAAATAAATCCCGATGAAAATGGCAAGGATGATATGAGTTCCCATTTTCCATTCAATACCTCTAATGCGTCTCAGAATCGCCATGAGGGAATTTAAGCATTGATCGTGGATAGCACGTGGTTCAATTTTTAATTCTCGAGCTGCCATCCTTGTGTATGTGTGTTTCATTTCTTTTCGGATTGATCACATCATCGTGACAAACGAAAGTTGTCACTTATTGCCGATGAGAGGATCCCATGATCTTCTTAATTTACTTAAGTTGACAACTGAATTACCTCGTCAGAGAATTCGATCAGCGTAACCCTAAGGTAAAAACATCTTAAAATTTGATACCTTTGAAAGATTGAAACGTTTGCTGATGGAAGAAACGACCACATTACCTGCAGTGATGCCCTTAATAGATTACTTCAATCGGCTTATCCCGCTGAACAAACAGGAGAAGGATCTTGTTATGACGAAATTTCATTCTCATCTTTTTCTAAAAAAACAATTTGCCCTCCAGCATGGCGATGTTTGTGAACACTTTTGCTTTGTCGTTCATGGGTGCCTTCGACTATATAAAGTAGATGATAAAGGAGTATATCATATCCTTCAATTCGCAATTGATAACCATTGGATTTCTGATCTTGCGAGCTTTCATAAAAAGACTCTTTCAAAATTTGAAATAGACGCACTTGAGGACACTGTTGTACTTCGCATTTCTTATGCTGATTTGATTGATCTTTATATCAAGGCGCCTAAATTCGACCGAATTTTTCGTGTATTGATGGAGAACCATTTTATGTACATGCAGGAACGAATTGGGGAGGTGTTTAGCTCCACCGCAGAGGAACGTTATCAATCGTTTATGCAAAATCATTCACAATTAATTAACCGCCTTTCGCAGGTTCAGATTGCAGCCTATCTTGGTGTTACTCCAGAATTTCTTAGCCGAATTCGCCATCGCCTTGCCAAAGGCGATAAGTGAAATAAAACCAGAACACTCCTTATCAGGTTGGGGTCAACGATGCAGCCAATCTTTAAACCCCCTAATCATAAGAGGCATGATTAGAATGTCATGCAGCCAGAAATTATAAACGCTTTCAACACGCCTTCAATGAAATATAATTGGACTACTCTGGCAATTTCATTCATCAGCAAAGGAAGGTGAGCCCGCGAAAGCATAGCCAATAAACTAGATTAAGAAAAAAGCTTGATCTGGTTCAGGTTCGTGTCTTATGATTTTAAATGTGTGATCCTATTCACGCTGCACACTCGAGAAAATCTTAAACTAGATCAATGCTATTTCTTAAACTAGGTCATGGGTCTGACCGCCTTGAATACTGTTCCTTTGTATTAACAAAATTATAATCATTAACTAAATTAAAAGTATATGTCAAACAGTAAATCTAAAGTAGCGGTAATTGGCCTGGGTAATATTGGTAAGGTCGTTGCTGCTAACCTGGTAAAAGGAAACCGGGAAGTCATTGTTGCGAGTCAAAAATTGGAGGACGCAAAAGCATTAGCCAACCAACTTGGCAGTCTTGCTAAAGCAGCGGACGTTCCTGCTGCAATTAAGGAGGCCGATATTGTTGTCATGGCGGTTTGGTTTAATACCATTCAGGAATTGTTCAAGCAATATGCCACTGAATTAAAGGGGAAAATTATCGTAGATCCATCAAATCCGATTGCTCCTGATGGGAACGGTGGATTTAAGAAAATCATCGATGCGCAGGAGTCTGCCGGACAAATTCTTGCAGGATTACTTCCAGGCGGGGCGAAACTTGTTAAGGCGTTGGGCTCTCTTAGTGCAGGCTCATTGGAATCAGCTGCTCATAGAAAAATTGATCCTGCTGTGTTATTTTATGCAACGGCAGACGAGGGAATCAATCCAACGATCGAAGAGTTAATCAAAGACAATGGATTCGATCCAGTGCGCGTGGGAGGAATTGATCAATCCATACGTATCGAAGTATTCGGAGACCTTCATGAATTTGGTGCACTGGGTAAAACCGTTACACGCGCTGAGCTTAAACAGCCAATTTAAGAAGCCATCGTGACCAACACATTTATGAAAATGAAAACTCCAATAGTATTGCTGTTGACCGTGACTAGTCTTCTACCAAGCCATATTTTTGGCCAGTCGTTTGAATTCAAAGCCGATCAACTGGAAGCCATTGGAGTTGCGATGTCACTTCAAAATCTGGACGGAAGACGGGTAGTCCAAGTGGTGAAAGATTCTACTGTAAAGGCGGATGATGAACCCACATTTGTCAGAGTAAAAGGACATAACTTTCATGACGGCACCATTGAAGTAAACGTTTTGAGCAAGCTTCGTCCGGATGCACCTGCGCACGCGAGGGGATTCATTGGATTGGCTTTCCGTATTAATGACACTAACTCAAAATTTGAGTGCATTTATATTCGTCCTACCAACGGAAGGGCAGATGACCAGGTCAGAAGAAATCATTCAATTCAATATTTTTCTTATCCGGGTTTTAAGTTTAGCAGACTGAGAAAAGAATCACCTGAAAAATATGAATCACATGCTGACATGGGCCTGAACGAATGGATCAAAATGAAAATCGTGGTAAAAGGAATTCAGGCTAAACTCTATTTGAACGACAACAAGGAGCCTTCTTTAATAGTCAACGATCTGAAATTAGGCCCGGATCAATCGGGTGATATAGGGCTCTTCGTGGATATCGGAACAGAAGGGTACTTTGCTGATTTAAAAATATCTAAAAACCAATAAATCTAAACTCCCATGCTGGCTTGCCTTGGATTGTGGGTCTCCTTTGTTATTCTTGTTGAATTTTTTGGAGCTCTGTTTCTTGTTGCTGGCTTTGCAACGCGCCTTTCGGCATTTGCCGTCATCGCAACTTTCATTGGCGTGGTCATCAAGTCCCACTTGAATAGTGGCTTCTTTATGAACTGGTCAGGGCAGGCAAATCAAAAAGAAAGGTTGGAATACTTTATTCTGCTCTTCGGGTTAGCGCTGTTTTCACTCATCGCTGGGGGCGGCAAGGCGTGGATGTTATTATCTCAAAACAGGAAACCGCTTAATACAAACAACACCTTCATCGCATCTTCTGGTCAAACATCAAATTATCTAAAACCAATTCTTATGAAAACAAACATCAAATCATTCGTTGTTATCTCATTGGCAATCATCTCCCTGGTAATACTACAGGGCTGCAAGCAAAACGATCCGACCGGTTATACAAAACCACAGATTGACAGCCTGAAGAATATCGCATTGCAATTAGTGGCTGCCAACGACAGCATCTCCGAACATCTCAAGACTTTTGATGAGCTTGACTTCGATGTATTCAGCAACCAGAAATGGGAAAGACTAAAAGAAAGCCATGCAAAGGACATCAAAGTGTATTGGCCTGATGGACATGTAGCGGAAGGCATTGATGTGCATATCGAAGATTTAAAAAAACTATTTGTACATGCACCTGACACCAGAATCAAAATGCATCCGATCAAATTTGGTTCGGGTAACTACACTTTAGTAACTGGTGTGTTCGAAGGAACATTCACCAAGCCGATGCCAATCGGAAATGGAAAGTTTATTCAGCCCACCGGTAAGGCATTCAAAATGCCAATGGCAACCGTTGGTATTTGGGAAAATGGTGTGATGAAGGAAGAGCATCTTTTCTGGGATAACCAGACCTACGCAACTCAAATTGGGTTAAAGTAACATTTATAAGTAGAGGAGACTGACTCTCCTCTACTTATAAAATAAATGGTGTAGGTCTATCTTTGTCTGCTGTGAATCGGGTCGCTTTTAAAACTGAACCGTTTACGACTATGTCTATCATCATATCTAAAGCAGAAAAACTATCCGATTTCCGGATTGATGGAATTACCCAGGTACTTATCAAAGAAGTCCTTTCGATAGACTTCCCCAATCGGAATTTCAGAATCACCAATATATAAAGTCTGATTGTCAAACGATTCGATATGGTCCTTATTCACCACATAGGATTTGCTCGTGCGCAAAAACATATCTGCCGGCAATTTTTGATGTATCGTCTTCAAGTTCATTGCCGCGAACAACTTTTGGTTTTTAGTATAGATCACAACATAGTCCTTGAGTCCCTCTACAAACTTAATGTCACTGAAGTTAACCTTGTAGTATCTCCGCTCTGATTTAATGAGCATAAACGACTCTGTGTTTGATTCGACAGTCCCTTTTTCACTATCTGCCGACAGTAATTTCCTGTAGAGGATGGCCTTGTCAATGGCTTTCGCAACGCGGTGCTTTTCAATCGGCTTTAGCAAGTAATCAATAGCATCGAGGTCATAGCTTTTTAAAGCATACTGCGAATAGGCTGTTGTGAAAATGATGAGTGTATCTTTCGGCACGCGTTCGGCAAACTCAATTCCCGAAACCATCGGCATTTCAATATCCAGAAAAATAAGGTCAACGTCATTTGTCTTGACGAAGTCCTGAGCGGCCAACGCGTTTGAGAATTTTCCTAATACCTCAAGCTCAGACACTTCTTTAATGAGTGCGTGCATTTCCTCCCGCGCCAGGGGTTCATCATCTACGATTATACAAGTCATATCGGAATCGTTAAATCTACTTTATAGACATTATCCGTTGCCGTGATATCCAAACGATAGGTATCCTGATATAATAATTCCAACCTTCTTTTAATATTAGCCAGGCCTAACCCACTACTTTTTTTATCGGAAATAACATAGGCGGGACTTACCGAATTGACACAGCTAAAACGCAGCAGCTTATCGTTGATCGTTTCAAACCGAATGTTGATATAAGATCCTTTATCTGTTAAGTCGACACTGTGTTTTACAGCATTCTCAATAAACATAATAAACAAATTCGGAGGGACCGACACCTTACGCAATGTCTGTTCATCCAACCTATCCTCTATCGTGATAGAAAGGTTGTCTCTCCTTATTTTTTCAAGGTTCACATAGTTTGATAAAAAATTGATTTCAGAAACCAGCAACGTCTTTTCTTCGCTGTTCTCATAAAGCTGAAACCGTAAAAACTCAGATAGTTTTATGATGACGGTAGTGGCCATTTCCGGATTAGTCCTGATCAACGCCTTTACGTTGTTGAGCATATTAAACAAAAAGTGAGGGCTGATCTGATTTCGCAATTCGTTTAGCTCCATACGCAACGTAAGGTTCGTCAACTCCACAAGCCGTTCATTGTCCTTCGCCCATCGTTGTAAAAGCTTTAATGTAGTGGTCACCAGGATAACGCAAATCGATACAACGGTCCCTTTATAAAAATCCTGTGGATAACCTTGGTTTTCTTCCAAGACTCGATACGCACCAAGATGTGTGTTAAGAATATAAGAGACGGAGGATAAACCCACCATCACGACAACAACCAATAGTATCAAGTATAGCAGATAACGGCCTTTAAAGAAAAGGTAGGAAACAAGTATGTACGTGTTGATATAGAACATCGAAATGAAGACAAAGTATACCGCAAATAAGCTATAGTATCTACTGTAACCCGAGTAGCCCTTTGAGAATTCAGCCGTGTACAGCAGTGCAAGCAAGCCGAGCAGAAGGCTGGCATGCCGCAATAATCTATAACGGTCTTCGACAAGGAAATTTATCAGCTGCCTGGTCTTCAGTCTTTCACTATCGTTCGCCATATGCGGGAGAGTTTCAAATGCAAAGATACTCACATTCTTTCGGATGCAATTCTTGCAATCGTTGGTTCCGGATGCTAGGTAGGAGTTTGCAAGCATATAAACTTATCCGTTTGGGGGATTTGGTATAATAGAAAGGAGGTTTGGTATGATAAAAATTCCGCAAAGCTCTTAATCACGTCTTTTGCTTCAGGCTTGATCACCATGCGTTGCCCAGTTACCCACTTGTAGAGGTATAGCGTATGGCCCGCTCAAATGAAGGAATCAAAAATGCCACCGGAATATTAAAATACAAGTTTCCGTGTGACTGCCTGAAAAGCAAAACGAACACGAATGAACAAATATATTTTTTTAAGCATACTGTTAGTACTACCTGCCGCATTGTGTGCCCAGGATACTTGGACACTTAAGTCTTGCATAGAATATGGACTGAAACACAGTCACAGCAATCAAGTATATGCCAATGAAAAGAAGCTAGCCGATGCGCGTGCGAAAGAAGCGTTGGCTGCTTATCTCCCAACTGTGACATTAACGGGAGGATTGGACGACAATGTCAAAGTTCAGCAAACCGTTATACCAGCCGGCATTTTTGGTCCAGAGGATATCCACGTTGCTTTTACTAAACAATTCCAGGTTAATCCGGTGGCTCAGCTCGATCAAACCATCTTTGATAAATCACTCATCATGGGTCTCCAGGCTAATCGCTATACTAAGCTTCAGGCGGAACTGAATATCGTCAAGAATGAAGAGACGTTAATCTACAATATCTGCAAAGCCTATTTTCAGATTGCCGTATATCGGGAACAAATCGATTTGCTGCATACGACAAAAGAAACCTATCGCGGTCAAATGCAGGTAACCCAGCAACAAGTCAATAAAGGTATAGTTCTATTAAAAGATTTAGAGAAAATAAAAGTCAACTATAACACATCTCTCGCACAAATGCGGGTGGCAGAGACGGATCTCGCCCTATCTGAGAATCAACTGAAATTCGAAATGGGCTTCCCAATCGTGGAGCAATTATCCGTACAATCAATAACGAATGAAACGATTGACTTCGTGATCCCAACCACAGATTCGCTGCAACAATCTTCAACAGGCAATCGCACTGACTATAAACTGTTGCATGTGAATACAAAGCTCACCGAGATCGATCAGCGAAGGCTCAAGAATATCATCTATCCGAAACTTTCCGCGTATGCCCGCTACGGGAGCATTGGTTTCGGAGATGAGCTTAATCAGGCATGGTCCACTATGGCTTCGTATTCAGCCATTGGACTTAAGATAACCATCCCTATTGTTGATTTTAAAAGACAGGCGCAAATCACACAAGCTAAATATAAGTGGCAAAATTCCATTGAGAATTTCAAATTGGAAGAAAGCAGATACCAGGCCGAGCTTGAAAATGCAAAGACGAAATTCTTACAAGAGCAGACGAATCTGCTGCTCTATACAGAAAATATAAAGCTGGCTCAATCAACATTTGATGTAATCCATTTGCAATATCAAAAGGGAACAACGGATCTCACCGAATGGCTGAGTGCACAAAATTCATTGAAGGAATCACAAAGCAATTATCTCAACTCACTTTATACTTTTTTCCAAGCCAAGGTTGATCTGGAAAAAGCACAGGGAACATTGAAAACTTTTTACCACGCGTTATAAAATTTAAAGTTTATGAAAACTAAGTACGTCATAAGTAGTGTCGGAATTGTCCTCGTGGTCCTGATCGGCTATAACCTTTGGGCAAACAAAAAGAAGCTCGATGAAAAAAATGAACCCACTCCCCAGATCACGCTACGCATACCCGTAAAGGTGGCGGTCGTCAAGGAACAGTTGCTCGAGACTACTATGGTCAAGACCGGTAGCGTAGCGCCTTTCAAAGAAGTGAAAGCCCTGGCATTAAGCGGAGGAACGATTCACCAGCTTCGCTTCGAGCTGGGAGAGCAGGTAAGGGAAGGACAAGTATTGGCTGTGATGGATATGCAGGCTTTGCATCTTGATTTGCAGAAAGCCGAGACAAACGCCAATAAGTTACAGAACGACTTGCAAGTATATACTGAACTGTTACAAGGTAAAGCTGCAACTCAGGAGAAGGTAAACGAGATCAACAAAAATTATCGGGATGCCATCAATCAGGTGAATCAGGTTAAAAAGAATATCGACAATGCCTCCATTAAAGCACCGATCAGCGGCATTGTATCGGTGAAGTCAATAGAACAGGGTATGTATGCAAGCGCAGGAGGTGAGATCGCGACCATCATCAGTCTGTCCAAGGCAAAAGTAACAGTTAATCTGACTGAAAGCGAAGTATACCAGATAGCGAAAGGCCAATCGGTAAAAGTTAAAACGGACGTGTACCCTGATAAAATCTTTTCTGGTAGCATCAGCTTCATCAGTCCACAAGCCGATGCCACGCACAGTTATCGGGTGGAGATCATGATGAACAATACAGAGGCAGCGCTACTCCGATCCGGGACGTTTGTGTATGTCGATTTTGCAAAAAGCTCAACAGAAAAAGTGCTGGTCATCCCACGTGAGGCGGTGCTGGAGAGCATTCAGAATGCATCGGTCTATATCGTCTCCGATAGCACCGTTCACCAAAGAGTTATTCAGACGGGAAAAGAACTGGGAGAAAATATTCAAGTCATCAGTGGTCTTCAGGTCCAAGATGTTGTGGTGACCTCCGGGCAGATCAATTTAAAGAATGGTAGTCCGGTTCGTGTATCCAACTAAAGAGAAAATATCATGTCAATAGCAGAAGTTGCCGTTAAGAGGCCATTACTCGTCATTGTAATATTCACAGTCCTCATTCTGTTTGGAGTCCAGTGTTATTTTAAGTTGAACTATAACCTGCTGCCTAAAATAGAAGTACTTACCGTATCCATCAGTACGGTTTATCCGGGAGCATCGGCCGCAGAAGTCGAAACCTCGGTAACCCGAAAACTGGAAGATGCCTTTGCTTCCGTTGAGGGCCTTGACAAAATTAGTTCAACCTCTCAAGAAGGTTTATCACAAATAGCCATTCAGTTGAAAAGTGGAACCGATCTTGACCAGGCCGAGAGAAACGTTCAACGCAAGGCTGACCAGGTATTGAATGATCTTCCGGAAGATATAAATAGACCTATTGTAAGCAAGGTGAACCTGGAGGAGACACCTGTCATTCGCGCAGGAATTACCTCGCAGCTGGCACCGAAAAATTTGTATGACCTCGTTGACAAACAACTCCGCCCGGTCTTGCAAAACGTAACAGGCGTGGGGCAAGTCAACATCATTGGTGGCGATGAGCGACAAATACAGGTTAATATCAACCAGGAAAAACTTAATGCTTATGGCATCAGCATCACGCAGGTAAGTGAAGCAGTCAACAATGCCAATCAATCTTTTCCTGCGGGAAGGATTGAAACCGTTGATCAACAAGTATCGATTCAATACGATGCAAATGTAACTTCCATTGACCAGCTCCGTAACCTTATCATCCGACAACGTTCCGGAGAAGGAAGTATATATCTAAAAGACATCGCGGAGGTAATCGATGCAACGGCCAGGACTATAGCGATCAATCACGTCAATGGCTTGCCATCCATCGGAGTTCAGATCATTAAACAATCCGATGCTAATGCCGTCAATGTCAGCGAAGGAATCAGGACTGCTTTCGCGCAAATGGAAAAGCAGTATGAAAAAGAAGAGCTGAAGTTTACCGTGTCATCGGATCAATCTATTTATACACTTCGTTCGGCAGACTTGGTGATTGAAGATCTCGGGTTGGCCGTGCTCATCGTGGCGATCGTCATGCTCGCATTTCTTCATAGCGTGCGAAGCTCACTGTTTGTATTGGTCGCACTGCCTGCCTCCATTATACCCACGTTCATCGCCATGTATTTGATGGACTTTTCTCTCAACCTGATGTCGCTGATGGGAATGTCCCTGGTCGTGGGAATTCTGGTAGACGACTCGATCGTTGTCCTGGAAAATATTTATCGTCACCTGGAAATGGGTGCCGATCGGATGAAAGCGGCATTGGACGGACGTAATGAAATTGGATTTACAGCCATGGCCATTACGCTGGTGGATGTCGTGGTGTTTTTGCCTCTGGCCATGTCAGGCGGTATGATTGGATCTATCCTGCGAGAGTTTTCGCTCGTAGTTGTCTTCTCAACACTCATGAGCTTGTTTGTATCCTTTACCATAACACCCATGCTTGCGAGCCGGTTTGGCGCTATCGCCCAATTGAATCCTAATACCTGGTGGGGAAAATTAAACCTGGGATTTGAACGGATGATCGATGTGGTGAAGGAATCATACGCGAGCCTGTTGATCATCGTGTTGAACAAAAAACGGTATCTCCTGTCAGGTGTGATTATTCTGATCGTTGGTTCCATGATGTTGGTGGCAAAGGGATTTATTGGTGCGTCCTTTATTCCATCCGGTGACCGCGGAGAAGTATTGATTACGCTCGAGCTTACGCCAACCGCGTCAATCTATCAAACGAATATGGTAACACAACAGGCTGAACAAATAATTTTAAAGCGGCCAGAAGTGGTACAAGTGTTTTCAAGTATTGGTTTCGTTGGTGGTAGCATCTCCGGGGCGACCAGCAATGCTAATCTGGCTGAACTCACCGTGAGCCTGAAGGATGTAAAAGAACGAAGCATTTCATCAGAAGACTTCGGAGTCCTCATTCAACAAGCATTGAATGGAACAATACCGGGTATCAAAGTTACAGCGTCACCCATTTCCATCACGGGTAACAGTAGTTCTGCCCCCATTCAGATTGCTATAAAAGGTGTTGATCTGGCGCAAGTTCGAAAGGTGGCGGAACAGTATCGTGATATTGTTTCAACAGTCCCTGGAACCCGGTTCGTCCAGCTCTCGGTAAAAGACCTCAAGGAACAGGTGTATGTAAAATTAAACCGTGAGAGAATGACAATGCTTGGCCTGAACGCGAGCCAGGTCGGGAGCGCATTGCAGAAAGCTTTTAGCGGTGACAATAAAAATAAATTCAAGGAAGCTGGAAATGAATATGATATTCTCATCGGCCTTGACAAGTATAACAGATCGCGCATTGAGAACGTGCAAAACCTTCCATTCATTAATAGTAATGGCGAGTCATTCCTGCTAAGTCAATTTGCAGAGGTGAGAACCGGACAAAGTGAAAGCGTACTTCAGCGGAGCGACCGACTAAATTCAATCACCGTCCAATCCAATGTTGTCGGGCGCCCCACAGGCACGGTAGCATCAGACATAAAAACAAAAGTGGGGGACGTGATTGTTCCAGCAGGCATCACCATTGAATATTTAGGCGATGTGAAAAATCAGGGCGATGCGTTTGGGAGCCTGGGCCTTGCGCTCATCACAGCAATTATATTGGTCTACCTGATCATGGTCGCACTATACGAAAGTGCAATATATCCTTTTGTCGTTCTTTTCTCCATTCCCGTAGCATTGATTGGTGCGTTACTGGCGCTGGCGCTAGCCATGGAGACACTGAATATATTTTCAATCATTGGAATGATCATGTTACTGGGGTTGGTCTCCAAGAATGCTATCCTGATCGTTGACTTTACCAATCACTTAAAGCATGAAGGGCACAATGCAAAGGATGCCTTGATAGAGGCCGGCAAAGAAAGGCTTCGGCCAATCCTGATGACAACCTTAGCCATGATCTTAGGGATGTTGCCAATCGCGCTTTCTTCAGGTGCGGGCTCCGAAATAAAGAACGGAATGGCTTGGGTGATTATAGGTGGGCTGACCAGTTCGATGATTCTCACACTATTTGTAGTTCCAGCCATCTATCTGATCATCGAAGGATGGAAGGAGAGGGCTTCGCTCAAAGATGTTCAACCCGCTGTTGCATAAAAACTCAGAAGTACTATTAAACCATTGTTATATGAGCAAGTGTAAGCATCTTCAGTTCAGAGTATCCGATAGCAGAGACTCAAGTATACGCTTCACAGTTGCTCTACCTAACAGCAGAGAATTGCAGGCTACATTTATGGACTTTGAGATAGGAACAATTTGGAGGGAAGCGGACCTCTGCACATCCATGTTAAAAATGGTTTTGTATTCTGATAGTGTAGAGGCGAAGACGGCCAGACTTACACGTAGATTGATGGGGCCGTCATGGCTAAACGTAAGGCAACATCGTGTTGTCACCTTTCAAAGTACGGAGTGGGAAAGAATAACTGCCAATGAGTATCTCCTCTTTGGCAAATTATCGATGTGCGGTAAGAACAAATTGGTAGTCTTTGAAGTAACAGATCTGGACACTGCGATAGATACTAATGGAACGCTGACACACAGCAAGCTTCAGTTTGATGGCGTCATCAAACTATCTGATTTTAATCTTGCCCGAAATGAGCGTCCATGTGACTTCGGCAGTGAGATCCACATCACAGGCGCTGCTGTGTTCAAAAGTGAAGTTACATCGGATCTTTCGCAGCTTCAGGATTCTGTTAATCAAGTACTCGAAATTTTTTACTCACTCCACCACTAATCTTCTATAATCAGTTTTGTGTATGAATAAATCCAACGTAAAAAAGACCAGAGTATCGGAGAATGACTTCTGGGACTCTCATTTGCAGATTTTCCTTGCTGTCTCAGGATTGACAAGAAGCAGATCGTTACTCACCGATTTCTGGAGTAACCCCGGGTGTATTCTTTTTGCTTGTTGTGTATTTATTTCATTCGCAACGCAAGCACAAGAAAGACAAGAGGTCAAAGACTCATTATTGAATTTAGTAACAAAAATTAATAGGGTATACCCTACAGTCAAACCGTACTCCATCCAGATAGATCGAGTTAGTGATCGGCCATACAGCGTGAACTTTTTGAAGAAAAAAATTGAAGAGGGTGAAATAGCAGAAACATTTCGGACAAAGTCTTTTGTCACATTTCCAAGCTATAAAAAAAGGAAATTTATTCTTTATGGAACATTCACCCACGTGTACCAGAAAATGTTGCTACGGGATACTAAAAGTCTCACTGTTGACCATCCTCAATTCAGGAGTGAGCGCAATGTTGAAAGTCATGATCTTACCCTGTCTGTTAACGCTGTTTATAAAGATTCTCTGTTTGGCAGAACCGCAGTGTACACAACAGCCCTGATGTTAAACAGTCGGAATTTTAAGTCGGTGGAAAAATTCCGTGCTCTTTTCACGGCAGCCATCGTCCTGAAAGCCAACAAGAGAACTGTAATCACTGCCGGGGTAATTGCACTGCTCGATCCTTCTGCAAACTTGCCCTTTACACCTATGTTTTCCTATTGGCAGAGACTACCCGGGCAATGGCAATTTGATTTTATCTTGCCTTCCCGACTTTATTTCAGACATCCCTTTAATTCCGGATGGTTTTCTATTGGAACAGAACTTTCAACTACCCATGGTTTCAATACACCAGATCAGTCCATCCTAAAGGGTGAATACGAACTCTCCAACATTCTTCTCCAGTCAGGAGTTAATCTGGAGTATCCTATTGGAAATGGTTTATTGCTTGGATTCAGAACAGGTATGGAGGTTATGTTGGCTTCACGTATGGTAAAACTAAATGGCAAAAGCTCCGATTATGTAAGTAACGCAAAAGCAAATCCTACAACGTTTGTCAACTTCTCGCTTGCGTTCGTTCCCGGATTGATTAAGAAATAGCCATGGAGAGACAAGATGAAGTGAGAAATAGGGAAGAAAAGAAACGAGCCAAGCTCTTGAATAAGATTAATGGCCGCGATGAACGTGGTATTCAAACATTATTCAGAACCCTAAGTCGAAATCATTACACACTACTTGAGATGATTGATCGTAAGGCGAACATCCTTCTGAGTGTTAATTCGATAATCATTACTCTGATTATTGGAACCGTGGTGTTGAAAAGAAACAATACTGTGCTGACAGTCGAAACACTACACTCGCCAATCATGATTATCTTTTGTGTGCTTTCTATGATCTTTGCTGTAATGGCAATTTCCCCGAATCAATTTCCCTGGAGTCGAAAAAATGTGCGCGAAGGAAAACTATTTCATGGTGCCATCGTCCAGTATCGTCTGGACGAATACCAAAAGGAGATAGAGCTGCTCTTGGAAAATGGAAAGTCACTCTACGCTGCCATAACTCTCGATATATTCTATTTAAGCAAACAGATTTCAATAAAAGAACGATCAATACGCTTGTCCCTCGTGACGTTTATTACGGGCATTGTGCTTGCTACGATATCTTATCTCTATTTTAATCTATTCGTTAAACTTTTGTTTTAATCTGAAATGTCAAAAGAACGATAGGACGGCAAAGTCAATTTTGCGGTCTATGAAAGAAGTTATTGACAATCTTACTGGAAATTCCGCTCAGCGGGAATTTTCGTATTGATGAGCCGACCACTACGAGTAGAATCATTGATCTATAATTTTTGTATCGAGTGAAAAGAAGTGGTCGTTCAATACGAAAATTCCATTTTTATCAGCTTCTTTTGTGCATTTGCATTCTCGAATATGGACAAATCGGAGACACCTCATGACTATTGAAGCCTTTATCAGAAAGAACGTATCGGGTTACAAATCGGAGGATGTCGTTTTGCCATTTGAAGTCGAGGAAAAAAGCATAAGCGCGAATGATGTGATCACTGACTACGGTGATGTGGAGAACAAGATGCTTTTATTAAGTGAAGGACTGGTTCAGATCAGCACATTGAAAGGAGAGGAGGAAAGAATACTGGAATTTGTTTTTCCAGGCGATTTTTTTGGAGCGTATACTTCTTTCTTACTGCAACAACCTTCAGATGTTCAGGTGACAACGCTTGGTAAATGCAGGGTAAGTATTATAAAAAGAGAAGATTTGCTTCGGGCGAATGAAGTTTCCCTGATATCAAATCACTTAAGTCTTCATATAGCACAACAGTTGTTCTTGTCAAGGGCACAACGGGAAAAGGATTTTTTAACCCGATCGGCAGAAGAACGTTATAAAATGTTATTGGAAAAAGATCCCGTTGTAGTAAAGCTTATTCCAGGGAACAAAATAGCTAAGTATTTGGGGATCCAGGCTGAAAGCTTGAGCAGGATCAGGAAGTCTATCATTTATTAACATAGGTCAATCGGTATTTTTTTATTTGCCTTTATCTTTGAGGTAAGATATCAGAGCGTTACTCTATAAGAACAGTGTCGTTCGTATACGATCATCAGACCGCAAAATATGAAAGAAGACTTACTCAATCAAACTTCTGCGGCCTTGCGCAAGGCTGCTTTAAACGAAGAGGCCAAGGCGTACATTTTGTCCAATCCCGTATTATTTCATGCGTTGAAAAAAGCGGCAGACAGGTATATCGGAGGAGAGACGCTTGAAGAAACCATTAACAAAGTAAAGTTCCAAAACGAAAGAGGGTTTAGGAGCTCTATTGAATTCATGGGAGAAAGCACCCGGACAGAGAAGGATGCTAATGCGGCAAGAGATGAATTTGTAAAAATATGCCAGGGCATTAAACAGCTGGGATTGAACGCTACGGTAGCACTTGATTTATCCCACATCGGACTTTCTGTTTCTCGGGATCTGTGCCTGGATAATTTAAGTCTCATCTGTAAGGAAGCCTCAAAGGGAAATATTGAGGTTGCAATAAGTGCTGAGAACACGGACAGAACTGATGCCGTGCTTAAAACATATAAAGATATCGCCAGGACTTACCAGAATGTTGCCATTACACTGCAGGCCTATTTGTACAGAACTAAGGATGATTTTGATGAGGTAATGAAGCTGAGTGGAAGAATCAAAATGGTAAAAGGTGCATTCGAAACTCCTCCCGGACTTTCGCTGCCCAGGGGAGAGCAATTAGACGAGGTATACCTGAATTATATAGACAAGTTGCTAAACGCAAATCACTTGTGTTCCATCGCAACGCATGATAAAAAAATACAACAACAAACTAAGAAACTAATTCAGCAATATGACGTGAATAGCCATGTTTATGAATTTGAAAGTTTGTTTGGAATACAGAGCGAACAACTACTGACCCTGAAAGAAGAGGGGTATCCGACAAAGCTGTATTTTGTTTATGGCAAAGAGTGGTATTTATACCTCTGCAACAGACTGGCAGAATATCCTTTAAATGTATTTCAGGCTTTAAGGGATATTATTGAATGACGATTATTCCGATGCGATTTATAAACTGATCAGATGTCAACAGTTCGGGACTGCATTTTTCGGATCATTCCAATCGTGGCAAGAAGGTTATGATAAAATAAGATGGGCGAAGATGCAGCACATTAACTCCTTCCAAACTAGATTCCAGGGAACGGCCGTGAGAGAAAAAATTATTTCAATTCCTTAAAATAGGTGCATGCATTTTTCATTACGCACTCGGCATGTTTGGGATTAGTGGGACGACAGGTTTCTCGCCCCAGGAAGGAGATAGCCATACCTGCCTCGCCCCAGTCTTTTGGATCCAGCACTTCCATCAATTGTTTCTCTATTTTTTTCGGATCAGTGCCGGTGGCTATACCTAAGCGCGGAGCCACTCGTACTACATGAAGGTCAACAATGATTCCTTCCGCCTTCAAACCTGACTCGCGCATAATTACGTTGGCGGACTTCCTGCCAATACCCGGGAGAGCGGTTAGTTCGTCCAGTGTTTTCGGAATGTTCTTGTCCTCCTTGATCTGGGTCGCCAGTCCCAGTAACCACTTGGTCTTATTGCCGAAGTTGCGCACCTTACCGATCAGAGGAAACAGGGAGCTGTTGTCTGCTTTTGACAAGGCTTTCATATCAGGGAAAGCCTTGAAAAAGTCGGGAGCAATCTTGTTAATATGAGCGTCAGAGTCTTGTGCGGAAAGCACCACCATCACCAGCAACTCGTAGGTGTTGTGGTAGTCGAGGGGATGTTTCTTCCCTTTGTATTTCTTTAGAAGGGGTTGAATCTCTTTTTGCCAATTCACAGCAGCCATGTCTTTCATTATTAGTGATTAAAGTTAGGAATTTTCAAAAGGCACGCATCTACTGATCAATTTATTTTATCTCTCCTGTGAAGACCGACAATGTCAGGTGATCACTAACTTTAATACGCAGGAGTGCTGTCAACATTCGAGGTCTATGCTCACAATGCGGTTTCTAATGGCGAAGAGTACCAATCCTACCCTGTTCCTGACATTTAGTTTTTCAAACAGGGAGTTCCGGTAGCCGTCAATTGTTTTGGGGCTTAAGAACATTTTGTCCGCAATTTCATGATAGGTCAGTTCGCTGCAGGCCAGCTTCAGAAATTCTTTTTCCCGATCATTCATCTGTGCAATTCCCGGAGCAGGCGCTGCTTCTGCGGTATCGTTACGCAATGAATGTACCAGTTTACCGGTGATGAAGTCGGTATAGTAATAGCCTTTATTCGTTACGGCATGAAGTGCTTCGGCCAGCTCTTTCGGCTCCACGTCTTTGCAAAGGTACCCTTTGACACCGAGCCGGAGCATGCGGACGATAACTTCTTCTTTTTCGATCATGCTGACGATGAGTATTTTTACCTGCGGGTAATTGTCCATGATCCATTGTACGCTTTCAAAGCCATCCATCTTCGGCATGTTCACATCCATGAGGATAATGTCAGGAAGATTTTTTGCTTCGAGTTGTTGCTGAAGGTCTATGCCGTTGTCTGCTTCGAAAACTATGGAGTAGTTACCACTGACCATTTCGATAAGGGTGATAAGTCCTTTACGAAACAGTTTGTGATCATCTACCAGCGCGAGTTTTATGGGTGCTGCAGGCGGCATGTTTATATTGGCAATTCAATCGCTATTGTCGTTCCTTTGCCCGGTGCGCTTTGAATCGTCAGGTTCGCATGAATCAATGCTGCCCTGCTGTGCAAGTTGGTCAGTCCTGATCCGCCACTTCTCATTTTGTCTTCCAGATTAAAGCCTACACCGTCATCAGTGCATACCAAGATAACTAATTTTCCTGAGTTCGTGATTGAAATCGTGATCCGTTTTGCAGCACTGTGCTTTACCATGTTGTTTATGATTTCCTGTGCCATACGGTAAAGGATGATCGCGTAATGATTTTCCAGTTCGGGAGGCGCACCGCTGACATTCAACACAGCCTCAAACTGACCTGTCTTGTTAAGCCGCTCAACCTCTATTTGCAACACGCTGACAATTCCCTGCTGTGCAATACGGTCGCTATTGAGGCTAACGGAAAGTAATTTTAGATCGGTGATCAGCTGTCGGACGAGGTCTTTGGTGCCTTCGATCTTTTCCCTGGCTTTCTGCTGATCATTCAGCTGAAGTGTATTGAGGTTGATCTTGATGAGGCTGGCCACCTGGCCTAGGTTGTCATGCAGTTCGTAAGCGATATGGCGGAGCGTTTGCTCTTTGATTTCGAGTTGTGACCGGAGTAATGTTTCTTCGAATGCTTTTTTTGTTACTTCCCTTTCCTTGATGTTGAGTTTGTTCTTATTGTTAAAAAGGATAAACAGGAAGACGATGATAAGTGCAAAAAAAAGCGTTAGTGCCGTACCAATGAAAATAGTGATTACCACTTCTTCGTTTCCGAATTGCATAGGAACGCCTTTATGTACAACGAATACAACAGGAGATTGAGAAAGTAGTTGATGTACACCAGGCGTGCATACAACTCAATATCATTTTGTCTCAGGTAGTTGGAAAAGCCCATGATGAACATGCAACCCGAAAAGAAAATCAGGTTACCAATGGAGATCCAGAAATGGGGATTTTGTTTGAGGATGACGATGACATCTTTCCTGTATAGTTCCAGCAGATAAGCCACCACGTAGACACAAATGAAGAGCCCCTCTACCACAAAGTCGCTGAAGTCGATGGTGCGGATGTTTTCGATGTGATAGAGAAAATGATAGGCGAAGTAAAAAGCAAAGCAGCTGAAGCCTGCGAGTACGATATTGCGATACGTTCTTTTTTCCAGAAGGAGGTAGTAATAAGCATTCAACAGCAATGCACCGATAAACTGATTGATGTGATAAAAGGGAAAGGTGTTTACCTTCTGGTGTATAAGTACATCATTAGCGATTTGAGTAGCCAGGTTGAAAAAGTAGAGCGGGAAAAAAAAGATAAAGAGGCTGCCGAGTTTTTTCCTTCGTATCAGAAGAATTAAAAAACCCGACAGCAGCAGGAAGTAATAGACATATTTGAGAATGACCTGCATCAGCGAACGAAATGTTTCATCAGGTCATCTAAACTGGTACCAATCGTGAAGTCGTTCGCCTTCGGTACATACGCTGCTCCTGTTGGTCCAGGTGGTAGCCAGGTATCTTCGGCCTGTACAGGGCTGTTTAAATTGACGCCAAAATGCTGATTCAGGATTTTTTTATCCTTGTCTACAGCGAGTACGCATCCCGTAATTCCGTTGCCGGTTACAAAATCCGTCAGGCCAAAATAGACGGCCAGTCCATCACACTCTTCCGGTTTGGTCATGTCTTTCATCCGATCCAATGCGGCTATGTCAATGTAGAACTCGAGGTATTCCTGCGACTTATTAATGCGGGTGTCGGCCGGAGCATGGTTGTCCTCCAGGAATTTTGCAATCCTGTTCATCTTGGTGTGATAGGCCCTGACCTTGTCAATGACTGTTGTTAGCGGTGTGGGGGCGGGGTCAATTTTTTTGTCTTGTTTTCCCATGGTTGATGTTGTTTATGGTTGATAGTACTAATACCGAAACTACATCCGATTGACCTGATAACCACCGGATAGAAGACGAAACCAAGTTTTTCTAAAGACGAAACAGGAAAAACCCTTATCCATCTCCTTGTTTTTCACCTTGCCAAACACCCTGTCCTTTGCCAAACTTTGATTCATTGATCAACATGTCAATCTAATTTACAATTAATACTATGAATACTACTGAAGAAGCAATTAAAAAAGTAGTGTCCTATATAGGATGGCTACTCTTACTATCGGCATTCGCCTTTTACGGCTATGGACTTTATGAAGCAATGCGGCAAACACTGCAGGCTCCTGAAGTAATCATTGATTATTCCACTTTTCTCTCTGCCACGATGGGATCTATCCAGGCGTTGCTGTTAACAAATCTTGGTTTTGTGCTGGGCATTTCAGTAATCAAACCTACCTCGGGTATTGCCATGGCGCTACGGCTTGGCAAGCCGGATGCAGACATTGCTGATGCACCCCCTTCACCGATGGACCTTAAGAGTCAGCTACAACTGGTGGCACTCATCATCTATGTGCTGAGCCTGATCAGTTGCCTGGTCATCTGGGTGATGAGAGATTTTTCGAATGATGGGGCCGTTGTCGTGCCGTTGATTTCGGAGTCCGCTAAAATGTTTGTCGGTGTTGTGCTTGCATATCTCTCTGCCCTGTTCAGCAAATAGAAACAACTTAAACGTATTACTTAACCCTACCACTATGATGAAAACATTTTTGCTTTACACCAAAGACAAGGCGCAGGCCCTCCAGGAAATTGAAAAGAAAGAGGGCAAGGTAAGCCAGGAGTTTTCTGACGACCTGTTTGTCGCATTACTGCCTGAGGATTTTAATGAAGAGACACTATCATTTTCCAGCACTAAATCCCACGCCTGTCCAGCAAGATATCACGCCTGGCGTTGAATTCATGGAAATTACTGAGCGAAAAATCTTCGCACAAAGATCTCGCGCCTGATCCGAAAGAAGGCTTGTCCTGGGATACAGATGGTTTTAAAACACCGCAGAGTCTTGTTCCCCTTGTTATTCCTGATCCGACCAATCCGGGGATAAGCAATTCTTCGAATACACCGACCAGTCAGTACATGACCGGAAGTGTTGCTGTCGGGATTGTAATTGTTTCGGGGCCAGGCCATCTGAAATTTACGGATGCAGAGAAGCAGAAAGTGGTCAGTGAAGTACAGGAAGGATTGCAGTTTCTGGCTACGGCAGAGCCGCGTGCAAAGCTTGTCTTTCATTATGACATTCAACCCGTAGCAGTTACCGTTGCCGGGGGTAACACAAGCTCCTATGAAAAGGCGGAAGCACCGTGGCGCAATGCGGCACTTGCCAAGATGGGTTATGCAGCCACCCGCCAGGGATCGATACAGTATGTGAACAGCCTGAAACAAAGTAAGGGAACGGACTGGGCTTATGTCGCCTACTTTACCAAGTACGATCTGTTTCACTTTGCCTATGCAGTTGACGAAAAGCTGGTGATGAGTTATGAGAATGACGGATGGGGTATCGACAATATCAATAAAGTCTTTGCTCACGAGACGTGTCATATTTTCGGTGCTGCAGATGAGTACGGGGCGTGCAACTGTAACAGTATACATGGCTATCTGAGTATCGCGAACGGTAACTGCAAAATATGTGCACCTCAACATGTACCCTGTCTGATGGAAGGTAATGTGCTGGTTCTGTGTGACTGGTCGCGAAGGCAGATTGGCTGGGATGCAAGTCTGTTTCCTCATTAATTAAAGACATGTGAAAAAGATTCATCCAATGGCTAACTGGAATTAAAAATCAATTCGAATTAAACGCTAAAAACCCAACTCCATGAAAATCAAATTTCTTCTTCTGTTGCTGATTGTCACCTATGGTGCACAGGCGCAGTTTGTATTCAAGCCAGCTGATTATACGCTGCGAAAAACCGTCATCTCTCCTTCGGGAGGAGGTACTTCTGATGTTCAACTAAATCGCGTCAACCGGGCAGATACCAAAGTTTTTCAAAACATTCCGGAGACGGCTCTTCATGAATCTTCGGTTGAACGTATTTACGGAGTAGCGGAAGCGGATGAGATCATTGATGTGGATGCCGAAATCAGTCATTTTACCAAATACTTTCAAAGTAAAAAGCCTTCCGGCTGGCGCAGCACTATTCCTGCTGCAGATGTCGCCAGGCTTACTTCGGCCAATACCACTTTTATTCTTAACAATACTACGGTGCGAAGGCATTCGAAAGGCATCAGCGCACAGGCGATTGCCGGACTATACCAGAAAATAGATAATAACCTTTCAGAAACTTCCAAAAACTTTTTTGAGCTGGGTTCGCGATTGTCAGATATACGTCTGAAACTTTATACGAAGGTCCGGTATGAGATGAAGAAAAATCCTGCTGACGCGAGTAAGTATATTCTCACACGAAATCAGCGTTCACGTTTTTTATATATAGACTTTATCTCACGGGGATTGCTGGCGCTGGATTCATTATCCACCACCGTCAATGAATACGTTAATACCTTGCAGGGTTCTCCACTCTGTGTACGTCTCGCGCACCAGATTAATTTGACCAATCCCACAAAGGCGTTGGCGACCGGAGAACCCGAGCCCGAGTTATTTGTCAACTTTCTCTTTGATGCCCGCCTGATACCAGTGGCGTTAGGAAAAGAAATTACTTCCGCGGGCGGATCGTTTCATTTTATCCCCTCGTTTACCGCCAGCTTCCCTTCCGGTAAAGGTGACGATGATACAGAAGGAGACCGGTTTGTCATACAAGTCACCGGTAATGCTGCCTATATTACCAATGATGCCGCAAAGATTTTATACCTGGGGCAGACTGCTCAGAAAAGTTATGCTTTATCGCTGGAGGCCCGTATGGGATTATTTTCAACGGAACATCCGGAGCGCAATTTCAATTTTCTTTTCAAGTACAACCTTCAGGAAGTAAACGGCAGCCGTGCCTCCATCGGATTCAGCTTTGCGCCCCAGGTAAAGAAAGAGGAAGCAAAGAATCCGGAGTAAATATCATAATCCTCAATTTCATTTGACAAAAAATGTACAACATGAAAAAGATCATCCCGTTTACTACTTTCCTTTTCTGTTCCCTCTATTGTTTCGGGATCCGGATCGTGAATGACTCTCCCACTGAAATCGAGCTGAGAACGTATAATGTCGGAGACAACACGTATCTCATCCCCGAGAGGACCAACATTATCGGACTGGTCGCCTCCCTGAATTTTTCAGCGCATGATCAGGGCAAATGCAAGTTATCGATCTGGTCGCGGGCAAACGGAAGTCCGGATCAGGAGTTACGAAGTCCGGGCAGGGTATTCAGTGACTATGCTATTATTGTTATTGATAAAGATTCAAAAATAAACATCATCGAAGGAGATGGTGTCTACATCCGGTTTGATCCTACACAACTACCTCGCGTTGCTGTCAATGAATTTTTCCAGGAAGGTGAAGGACTAAAATCCGGAGAGACCTTCAACTACCGGAATGAATACAAGTTAACGTTGAAAGGCGGTAGCTTAAGTCTGATCAATTTAAAGACCAGGAAAACCTGCTGGACATCAAATACAAAAGGTGTTGAATTTATGATGTTCACCAATGGATTTTTACATCTCTATAAACAAAACCCTGATACAACCCATTTCGAAGTGATTAAAACCTATGGATACTACCGGCCCGGTTCTAACCTGTACGTAGGCCTTAAAGATTTTGGAGGGTGTGTGATTTTCTGTCAAAAATTAGCTGAAACCGGAGGCTATCATCCCTTCACTGACTGGATCATCCAGGGAAAAGATATCTCCCGTCCCAAACCTTGTGAATGCGAGAAGGATTCGGACTGCGTTAACTGTGGGAAAGGAAGGAATAAATGCGGTGACGAAAATGTATGTGGCAAAGTGGCGAGTAAAAACTAATACGGGAGTTTGTTGCTTGATGCCAGACTAACTGAATTATTTCAAGGTCTCAGGCCCTTTTTTTATTTCAACAATATAGAAAACCATTTCAATCGGAGTGGTTTTTCTTTTTTAACCCTTCAAAGAATCGGGTTGAAAATCAAGCGTCAGGTTACCTCATCTTAGATCAGACTTTTTAACAAAGTAAAATCAGACTTTTTAACAAAGCTGAGTGGCGCTTTCATGCGGAATTTTGTGATGTAAATCACACTAAAAATGACAGACACAAAAAACAGAGTTCTCGTAACAGGCGGCAGTGGCTTTGTTGCCGTGCATTGCATCGTACAATTGGTAGATCAGGGTTATAAAGTAAGAACCACACTTCGTTCGATGAACAAAAAAGAGGAAGTGCTGGATATGCTAAACGTGGCAGCCATTACTTCATTTAAGGATATTGAATTTATTGAGGCAGACCTTACCAAAGATCTCAATTGGGACAAAGCCGTAGAAAATTGTGACTATGTGCTGCACGTAGCTTCCCCCATCTTCCTGAGAGTTCCCAGGCACGAAGATGAAATGATCCGCCCTGCAGTGGATGGCACACTTCGCGTATTGAAAGCAGCAAGAAATGCTGGCGTGAAAAGAGTGGTCATGACTTCCAATTTCGGAGCAGTGGGCTATAGTCATACCGATACTACCAAAATCATTACCGAAGAGAACTGGACAGACCCGAACGAAAAGGGATTGTCTGTCTATAATAAATCAAAAGTATTGGCTGAAAGAGCGGCCTGGGATTTCATGAATAAAGAAGGTGGTAGCCTTGAACTTGCCGTGATCAATCCAATGGGAATTTTCGGCCCATCCTTCGGGCCTGTTTTATCAAGTGGTTTTGAACTATTGAAGAAAGTTTTGGATGGTTCCATGAAAAGAATACCCAACGTTACTCTTGGCATTGTAGATGTACGTGATGTAGCTGATCTGCATCTGCGTGCCATGACCAATCCGGCAGCAAAAGGACAACGCTTTCTGGCATTGGCCGGTGGAATTTTATCGCTACCTGAAATTGCGTTGCTCTTAAAAAACAAGCTGCCAGTTGTTGCCAAAAATGTATCAACCAAGAGAGTACCCGATTGGGTAATTAAGATTGCTGCATTATTTAATCCATTGGCAAAAGGTATCACTCCCATGCTAAGCCGATACCGGAATGCAAGCAATGAAAAAGCGAAACGCGTTTTAGGATGGCAGCCACGCAGCAACGAAGAAGCGATCATTGCTTCTGCCGAGAGTATGGTAAAATTTGGTTCACTAAAAACCAGTTAATGGAAGCAATACAATTTTCGTCCTGGATTTATGAAGCCAACGTCAGGACAAAAGCACGTAAAATATTTTTACAGAATTATTAGCGGTGTCTGGCCGATTCTTTTCCGAAGCAATCCTGTCTGATGAAAGAAGTTGAATTAGCGATGATCGATGCCGTATTGAAAGATTATCCGAAACAGACATTAGAAACAGGAGACATTAAGACTTTGGCTAAATAGCTAACAGATGAAAAAGCTCAGGAGAATTGGAAAATATATTGTAATGACAACATTATCCTTTGTTTTATTAGCGATCATCCCGGCATGTATCTATATGCAGCATCCAGAATTCGGTAGTACTCCTTCAGGGATACGACTCGAACGTATCAAGCAATCTCCCAACTACAAGGACGGGAAGTTTCAGAACGCAACTGAAACACCCACCTTTGCTGAAGGTCATCGCTTCTGGGGAGAATTACGAAAATCTTTGTTTAATAAATATCCTCATCGCGTACCCGGAGAGATTATCCCTTCTGTAAAAACCGATTTAACCAAATTACCAATTGATAGTGCGGTGGTTATCTGGTTCGGGCATTCATCCTGTTTCATTCAGGTAAACGGGAAGAGAATTTTGGTAGATCCGGTGTTCAGTAAAAATGCTTCACCCATTCCTGGATCGGTAAAGGCTTTCGAAGGACAACAACGTATTCTGCTTCCGACATGCCGGAAATTGATTATTTGCTTATTACTCACGATCACTATGACCACCTGGATTATGAAACAGTGTTGGCATTACGGGACAAAACAAAAAAAATAATCTGCGGTCTTGGTGTAGGCGCTCATTTTGAACATTGGGGTTATCCAATCGAAAAAATAATTGAAGGGGATTGGAATGAGAAAATAGTAATGGATAGTAATGGATAGTAACTCGGTTCTTTATACTTTGCCTGCAAGACACAAGTCAGGAAGAGGTTTACGACAGAACAAAACATTATGGGTGTCCTTCCTGATACAAACTCCGAAAGCAAAAATTTATATCAGCGGAGACGGAGGCTATGATCAACATTTCAAAGCCATTGGAGATGAATTCGGTCCAATCGATCTGGCCATTATGGAAAATGGACAATACGATAGCGCATGGCATTATGTACACCTGTTGCCTGAAGAAGTAATAAAAGCGGCTAACGATCTGCGAGCGGAAAGCCTACTACCTGTACATCATTCGAAATTTGTACTGGCGAGGCATCCGTGGGACGAGCCATTGAATAAGATAGTATCTCCGGGCACAGCTTACCGTATCTCCGTAGCAACGCCATTGATTGGTGAGGTGGTAAATCTCAATGACCCTATCCAAATTTTCTATCCATGGTGGAAAGACTTGCGACAATAATCAACTAAATTTAAGTATGTTAATGAAGGCAGAAAACATTACCTCCTGTTACATCGGTCCGCAAATTTCTCCTGAGCAATTTATACAGGAACACTTCTTTCTATACCTAATAAAGGGAACAATGCACGGCTATGATGGACATAAAAACTATACCTTGAAATCAGGTGAGTGCTGCATCGCCCGGAAAAATCACCTGGCCCGGTATAACAAACAAAAGGAAGCCGACCAGTTTGAAAAAGTAATTGTCATTTTTGATGAAGTATTCCTCAAGAACTTTAAGACAAAGCACAATCTTTCAGATACCACATCCAATTCCAGCGATGTCTTCTTAAGAGTAAGACAAAATGAGCTGATACCGAATTTCGTTTGTTCGCTGGCGCCTTACTACAATAGTGGCGGAAAAATTGATGAGACTTTTTCGAATGTCAAACGCGAAGAATTGCTACTCATTTTATTAAAGTCCAACCCCGAACTGAAAAACGTACTCTTTGATTTTGGCGCTCCGGAAAAACTCAACCTGGAAGAATTCATGAACCGTAATTATAAATTCAACGTCAGCATAGAACGGTTTGCCTATCTCACCGGACGCAGTCTTACTGTATTTAAAAAGGACTTTGCGAAAATCTTTGGTGAGACACCAAGCCGGTGGCTGGTGAAAAAACGACTTCAGGAAGCCCATTTTCAGATTAACAAAAAAGGAAAAAAACCTTCGGATATCTACCTTGACTTAGGATTTGAAGATTTGTCGCACTTCTCATTTGCTTTCAAAAAGAAGTTTGGCAAATCACCTAATGAATTTATTAAGCAATCACCATCACCATCACCATCACCAGCGCACTGAGCATTGTTCATTGATTGCCGATGACAATTCAGGTACAGGAAACCAATTTTGAGGTTGGAATAGCTCGGTAAGCAATCTCTCTTTCTTCATGTTCTACAGTTCAAGGATCCTTTAATCATGGCTTGTGAATTTACGATGAGCTAATTGACAATTGTAAAATAGCTCGCGGTCAGGCGCTTACTGAATACAAAGTGGTGATTTTTGTGAAGACCGTTTTTCTGAAGCAGAGCGTAGCTATCGTAACAATTTTGAATGTATTTTAGCGGCCCGTTTTCCCAGGACTAAGCGTGGCTTTTGTACCTGGCATAGGGAAGACTTTATATATAAAATAAAAATTAATTTATGGCCAAGGAAAGTATTGCAAAAGAGAATCCAGTTGTAGACGCATTGCGCAGACTAAAAGAAGAGGAGGCGGAATTGTTGGTTAAATTAAAGCCTCTCCAGGAAGCGATTGGTGCGCTTGAAAAAATTGTCGACAAATCGGTAAAAAA
>Ga0307515_10000251_pt1 | contig 132970 bp, 110 predicted proteins | sample 17_EM_MG_FD_194513 | JGI IMG/M metagenome (GOLD analysis project Ga0307515, IMG submission 194513) | Populus trichocarpa ectomycorrhiza microbial communities from riparian zone in the Pacific Northwest, United States - 17_EM | ecosystem: Host-associated > Plants > Roots > Unclassified...
TTCCTGACTGTACCGAAACTTTCATTGAGGTAATCCAGTAATTCAGGAAGATAAACCTGCATATCGATTGTTTTTATATCTTCTGCATTATACAATTGCTGGTGTATAAGCGACATGGCATAAATGCGGTGTTTGCTGATCTCATTGGCCTTTAATGCATCGTCCTGCAGGTAGGTGGCCTGCGACTCCAGCAAACCGATGACCGTATGCAAATTGTTTTTTACCCGGTGGTGGACTTCTTTGAGCAGCCATTCTTTTTCTGTAACCAAATGCTGCAGCAATTCATTTTTGTTTTTAATAGTGCGGTTATTTTTTTTCCTAAGGGAAGCCAGCCGGTAAAGTAACCCTGCAATGATCAGCAACAGGGATGCACCCGCGATGATCCAGTTGCGGGTGTTTTTAGTGTTTTGTAATTGTACCTGGCCCAATTTTTCCTTGCCCTGCAACAGCCGGAAATCCTTGGCATTTTGTTCCGTTTTATAAGCCACCTCTAACTCTTCAATTTGTTTATTTCGCGCGACATTAAAAATGGAATCTCCCAACCTGTTGTATTCCTTAAGATGTTTAATGGCGGATACATAATTGCCTAAAGCTGAATCTGTTTTAAAAAGCCATATATGAGCCACCTTTATATAGGGAAGCTGACCATAGGCTTCATAGTTTTTTAATGCCAGTTCAAGAAAAGTAAGCGCCTTATTGTAATTGCCGCGCCTGAAATAGAAACTGCCCATATTGCAATTGTCGTAACCTTTCTCAACATCAGGAAAGTTAGAAGTTTGCTGATTTCCCAGCCGAATCATTTCAACATAACTTTTTTCTGCGAGGTCATACATTTTGAGATCATCATAGGTGTCGCCCAATGCGCCTTCAATTTTTCTTTTATCATTGATATCTGTTAGTTTTTGTTTGCGAACCTGCTCCAACAGAAAGTCCAAAGCTTCCCTGGGTTTACCCTGTCCTGATAACAGGTAAGCTATTAAGTCAATATTCCTGTATATCCCGGCAAGATTATTTGTCGCCATTTTATATTCTAAATTTTTTTTAGCCCATTCGATGCATTCAGCTGTTTTTCCGAGGAACTGATATATTCCTGAAAGCCGGCTGTAAAATATACCGGCATAGGTAGAATCGCCGTTAGCCCCCATCATTGTTTGTGTTTTCAATGCATATTGCAGCGCTTTAGCGTATTCCCCTTTTGCAGTATATAGCTCGGCCAACAGGTCGCAAGTATACATTACAGTAATGGAACTTGCTTTTTTTTCATCTTTTAATATCTGGAACATTTCGCTCTCAGCCAGCTCAAATTGCCGTTGTTTGAAATGGACACCTGCGATATTATTCAGCAATTGCATTTCGGTGTAGTTGTCGTGCAGTTGCCGGGCCAATACCAGTCCATTTTGATAGCAGGTAAGCTTAAACATCATTGACTGACTGTCTGCCGCGGCTCTGATTCCAAGTTCCATCCAGGCCTGTGCTTCGTTTTTTTTATCGCCTGTTTTTTTGCAGGTATCGATGATTGGAAGAAATACATGTCGCGCATCTTCAGCGGGATGCAATGCGCTATAATATTTTGCAGATACAATATTTATGTGGTTTTGAAGTGAAGCTAGATGTAAGCTTTCATTCAGTTGCCGCGCCTGTTTTAAATAGTATGCCATACTATCCATGCGGTTAGTCAATCTCATCTTCTTGTAGTAGTATTCGGCAAGTTGTAGGAAAACGCCTGCGCGGTTTGAATCTGGTTTGCTTTGGGCCAGTTGTATGAACAGCTGGTTGGGATCGGCCGATGTTGATTGCGGACTGCCATGAAACAGCAAGAAAATAAAAAGTATAAATAAAATTAGCCTTTTCAATTCACGTCTTTTTTTTGGACAATGTATAACGATGTTTATCCTCTTCTTTTGCGGGTACGAAAAATTAGTTATCGCACAATGACTTCATGAAAATCTAAAATGTAAAAACCAGGTGTTCGCATGGGATACTGATCTGATGGTTAATTGTATTTGGAAAGGGTACTGATCTCGTTCAATGGATCCGGATGAAAACTGATCTCGATCCGGGTGCCGTTTTCGTTGATAAAATAAATTTCTCCGCCGATATCCCCGGTAAGGCCATTCATCAGTTTCAAACCCATTGAAGTTGATTTAGCACTGGTAATAGCCGGGTCAATCCCAATGCCGTCGTCTGCAATAACAAGGCTGATCCTGTCTGTTTTCTGCTGCATGTTGATGCTGATATTGCCCTGCTTACCAGGAAGGAATGCATACTTAATAGAATTGGTAACAGCTTCGTTTACAATCAGGCCAACGGGTATTGCCTGCGATACGCCTAGTTTTAACGGTGCTACGTTCAGCCGGAAACGGATCTTCCTTACTGTACCGAAACTTTCATTGAGGTAATCCAGTAATTCAGGAAGATAAACCTGCATATCGATTGTTTTTATATCTTCTGCATTATACAATTGCTGGTGTATAAGTGACATGGCATAAATGCGGTGTTTACTGATCTCATTGGCTTTTAATGCATCGTCCTGCAGGTAGGCGGCCTGCGACTCCAGCAAACCGATGACCGTATGCAAATTATTTTTTACCCGGTGATGGACTTCTTTGAGCAGCCATTCCTTTTCTGTAACCAAATGCTGCAGCAATTCATTTTTGTTTTTAATAGTACTGTTATTTTTTTTCCTAAGGGAAGCCAGCCGGTAAAGTAACCCTGCAATGATCAGCAACAGGGATGCACCCGCGATGATCCAGTTGCGGGTGTTTTTAGTGTTTTGTAATTGTACCTGACCCAATTTTTCCTTGCCCTGCAGCAGCCGGAAATCCTTGGCATTTTGTTCCGTTTTATAGGCCACCTGTAACTCTTCAATTTGTTTATTTCGCGCGACATTAAAAATAGAATCTCCCAGCCGGTTATACTGTTTCAGGTGTTTGATCGCAGACACGTAATTGCCCAAAGCAGAATCTGTTTTAAAAAGCCATATATGAGCCACCTTTATATAGGGAAGCTGCCCCCAGGCTTCATAGCTTTTTAATGCGAGGTCAAGGTAAGGAAGGGCTTTATTATATTTGCCGCGCCTGAAATAGAAACTGCCCATATTGCAATTGTCATAGCCCTTTTCTGAAACGCGTAGCGCCTGTCCTTGTTCATTTCCCAGCCGGATCATTTCAAGATAACTTTTTTCAGCGGGCTCATACATTTTAAGATCATCATAGGTGTCACCCAATGTTTCCTGTATTTTTCTCTTATCATTTATATCAGTCAGGTTTTGTTTTTGCAGCTGTTGCAAAAGGAAGTCCAGGGCCTCCCGCGGTTTTCCCTGTAGTGATAACTGGTAAGCAATAAAGTCGATATTTTTGTATATTCCTGATGCATTTGTTGCCATGTTATACTCCAACGCTTTTGTGGCCCACGCAATGCATTCATCCATTTTTTCCAGGTTGCGGTATATCTCGGAAAGCCTTGTAAAAAGCGTACCCGCATAACTGGAATCACCGCCAGCACCCATCATTGTTTGTGATCTCAGTGCATACCGCAGCGCTTTGTCGTATTGGTTTTTGCTAATATATAAATAGGCTAATTCGTCGTAGATATACATCATATTCGCGGCACTTACTTTATCCTCTTCTTTTAGTAGTTGTAACAATTCGGTTTCAGCCAGCTCAAATTTTAGTAGTATGGTATGAACCAGGGCAATCAATCCCCTTGCCCTGATTTCCGTGTAGTTGTCATGCACTTTACTGGCCAATTCCACAGCTTTTTGATGACAGCTTAGTAAGAAGGGCAGTGATTCATTGTCTCCATAGGTTTTGAGTGCAAGTTCAGTCCAGGCCTGGCCTTCGATCAGCTTGTCTCCCGTCTTTTTACAGGTATCTATGACGGGAAAAAAAATATTTTTTGCATTTTCGTCAGGGTGAAGGGACAAATACCTTTTTGCAGATAAAAAATTGATTTGATTTTGATGCCGGACCGAATGAAAATTGTCGTTTAACTGCTGCGCTTTTTTCAAATAAGATGCTACACTATCCATGCGGTTAGTCAACCTCATCTTCTTATAGTAGTATTCGGCAAGTTGTATGAAAAGGCCTACGCGGTTTGAATCTGGTTTGCTTTGGGCCAGTTGGATGAACAGCTGGTTGGGGTCAGCCGATGTTGACTGCGACCTGCCAGGTAGCAGCAAGAAAATAAAAATTATAAATAAGATTAACCTTTTCAATTCACAGCTTTATTTGACAATGTAAGGAGATGTTTACGCTCTTCTCTTGCAATTTTAAAAAGTTACTTGGCCCATAACGATTACATTAAAATCTAAAATGTAAAAGCCGGGTATTTGCATATGGGATATTGATTCTGTTGGCTAATCACATTCCGAAAGGGTGCTGATTTCATTGAGCGGAGGCGGTCGCTATCCCGACAGGGCCGGTAACAGCAATAAGAAAATAATATTGTAATGAAGAATATTTTGCTGTCTTCCTGCGAATGTAAGATTTTTTTATTAGAATAATACTCGCCCATTATCACACTATTTACCAGGAACAGACCGGCAATTCAGGTTTACAATTAGTCCTTCCAAATCCAAATTCGTCTGCCACAACAGATACTGCTTTGAACAGGAGTAGTGTGGAAATAATTTTGAACAAATTAAAAAAAAATACGGGTCAATGGGTGTCATGAAGATCATTTTCAGTTGCCTGCCCTTTTAATTTTTTAAAAATGAAATGTTGTGAAACCGTTTTTACTCTTTATTATTTTCAATTTTACCGGCATAAAAAATGACATGATGTATGCGCAACACCCCGGCATATCACCCAGGCACCTGTTTCGTATATATGAGGACAATGATTTTCTAAATATCAGTGGAAACGGTACAGATAATTCCTATACCAATGGACTCAGTCTCGACTTTTTTTACACAAATAAAAAACCGTCGCGGTCGTTTATTGACCGCTTAATGCCCAGGGCTGGTAAAAACAGTGTAAATGTTTTCGGCTGGTGCCTGACCCAGTTAATGTTTACGCCCAATGATATCAGCACCGCGCGGTATCAACCGGATGATTACCTCTACTCCGGCGTATTATTTACAACACATTCACTTAATTCCATTAACGTAGTAAAAAAATATAGTTTAAAAACAGAAATTATTGGTGGTATCCACGGTCCGGCATCTTTTGCAAGGGAAATGCAAACATTTGTTCATTCCGTTATACATTATACCAAACCGATGGGATGGAACAATCAATTAGATACTTACCCGCTGCTCAATGTCAACTTTATCGCAGAAAAACAAATAATGGCCATTGGCCAATTCATAGAAATAATTGCAGGTGCGCAATTAGCCGTGGGAAGTTATATGGATGCTGTTCATATGTACCCGCTTATCAGGATCGGACAGATGGCACCTTATTTCGATGGGTACTTCAGTCGCTATGGCTCTTTCTACAAAAAGATCAGAAGGGTTAAAACGCAGTTTTACTTTATTGTAAAACCCGAAAACACAATCGTATTTCACAATGCGCTGGTGTCTGGTAAACGGATGAATGAAGAACCGGGTACTTTCCCGAAGAAGGAATCCATGCGGCGTATAAAGCAACAGCTAACCGATATACAGTTTGGAGCTGTTGCAGCGCATGGAAATTTCAGCCTTTCTTATTTGCAAACCAATTCCACCTGCTTTAACGAAGGACTGTATCATCACAATTGGGGAAATCTGTCTTTGTTTTACCAGTGGTAAATTATTAATTGTAAAAACCCGCTTGACCGTGGCCAAGAAATAATAAAGAAAAATTAAGATAACCCACTCCTAACTTTTATTATCAACATCTGCATACCCGAATTAAAAATACAGAACAGGATTTCATGCCCATAAACAAATGCTGTATACCACAACAATTTATCATAGTAAGGAGCATAACTTTGCCATTCTTAAATTAGAAACCATGCAGACCACTCCTGTGATGACAGAATACCTGGTGTTCATGGAATGGCTCCAGTCAAACCATCCCGACTTATATATTTCCTGCTGGAAATCTATTCCTGAACCCATAGAGGGCGAGGCAATCAGTATTGTAAAACAAGGACTGGATGAAAAAACGTATAAGGCTGTTATTGATGCAAAATTTGAATACTACAAAAATTCAGATAAATAAAAGACTGTTGGCAGCAAGTTGTGGCAGCTGATTTATTTTCGGGCCTGTTTAAAGCCTTCATGAATGCTAATTTTTGCTGTTACCTGGTATTCTTCCACCATATCATCCTGAACATATCTTTCCTGGCTGTCGATGATTTCAAATTCATCCTCCAGTTGTTGCCGCAATGACGCCAGCAGGATATCTAATGCCTTATTAAATTTATCGAAATCGGTTTGTTGAAATAAAACGCCGTGTCGCAGATTGTTTTTATAATACTGGGCATGCCAAATGTCGAGGCTGTCAATTAACTGTAATGTGGAAGCATCCGGTTTATCCATTTTTTGGGATATTGCATAATCAACAGGTCCCAGTCCAAATGTTTGCCGGGTCAGTTCGTCATCTGCCCACAGACAACCGCCCGCACCATAATTGAAGAAAAAACATACACGGTATTTTTGCCCGGTTGCCAAACGAAAATTGATTTAATTTAAAAATTCAACTGAAATCTTTCATGCCGTTTTGCAAAAATGCGGCCGGCCTGGCTGGTTCAGGATGCTGACCGGCCAGCTTTACAAGCCTGATCAATGGCAAATAATGTACCGGTTGAAAAACCATAGCGGATGGTTATCCGGAAACCGGCATTGTCTGGCAGCTGCAATGGTGTTGCCCCGGCTTGTAAGCGCTTTTATTAAAAAAGTTTTCGATCAGTTTTATATACCTCATTATTTATCAGCAATTGGGTTCAGCAAAACAAAGGCAAAATTGTTTTTGCTGAGACAAAAAACACATTGGAACGGCAAAATGCAGGTCTTGGGTGCATATAAAACAAACGGGTTATTTTTGTGAGTAGGTAAATGATGAAATAAAAACCACAAATATGAAAAAAATGAACCCGTTAATGCTGTCTTTCCTGCTTATGGTGCTATCATTATTTGTTTGCAGCAACAGCGGTTTTGCCCAGGATACCGGACAGATGGTACGGATGGCGAAACTGGTCATAGATTCATCGCGGCTGGAGGAATACAAGACTGCCCTGAAAGAAGAAATTGAGACGTCCATCCGTCTGGAACCCGGTGTAATTACCCTGTATGCAGTTGCTGAAAAAAGTAACCCCACCCACATTATCATTTTTGAAACGTATGCCAGCGAGGCAGCTTATAAATTGCATATACAAACCCCGCATTTCAAAAAATACAAGGATGGAACGCTGCCAATGGTAAAAGCGCTGGAACTGGTTGAACTAAACGCTGTGTTGCTGGGTGAAAAAAAATAATGGCGGGCAACCGGCCTTTGTCCGGCAGGCAACATTGACCGGCCAATGCCATTTTCGCTTTACATTTACACATCGAACATTTTTTCAAATAACCAAATACCAGTCAGTATGAAAAAAACATTTTTATCACTCGCATTTCCGTTTGCATTGTGCATAGCCATTGTTGCAGCCAGCCTCACGGGTACCTGGAAGGGTACCGTTATGATCCAGGATAACCCGGTAGAATTAACCTATAAATTTAAAGCGGAGGGCAGTGTGCTTACCGGTACTGTAACATCGCAATTCGGTGAGATACCCTTGATGGATGGCAAAATTTCCGGCGATGATTTCTCTTATAAGGTCGACATCAATGGCAATGTGCGTGAATCAAAAGGTAAATACTATGGTGATTCTATTGTGATAACCTCGTCTGTAACCGGACGCAGCGCCACATTTAAAAGAGTAGCTGAATAAAAATGGGAGCGTACTGAATAAAAAAAACCTCCCAAAAGGGAGGTTAATTTTTTTAAGGACGATAAACTACTTAACTAAAAACCAAAAACTTGTAATCAGGCTAACGATAGCACGATCTTTTAAGGGATATTGGAATGAAACGACTTAACGCAGGATATTGGATATCTATCAATCAGCTTGCAGTACAAAAGTAATCCACAAAGCCATTGTGGAAAAGAGCAGAATTAACCCTTTTTTAATCTGAGGTTTTCACGCATGAAATCGTAAATGCACGAATAAACATACCGGAGATCTACGAAAAATATCATTGCAATGGTGTAAGTGAACCATTTTTAATGGCCGGGGGCATTCCAAATACCACAGCAACCAGCTTGCCGGGTGGCCGCGCCGGTAACACATTTCCACAATAGCACACCTGCCTGCCGGTTCATCACCTTTTCACATTTACCATATTTACGTTTTTTACCTCAGCAGTATGCTGCCCCTTTACAAAACAATTGCAGGTCAGCCCCAGCATCCAGAAAAGTAACAGAAACAATTTCATACAGATATTTTTAAAATTCCTAACAAAAGAATCGTACCATTTCATTGAAACTTATGTGCCAGCCAGCCAACCAACCTGATACTGATACTTGAAGGAATAATTTCTACAGAAGGCGTGAACAGGGCTTTTGCGCATCCGATATCTGCCCCAATCATGTCTGTCATCTGCCGGGGGCAATTGCCCGTAACCTTGTATACGGACCGGAGCATTCCAATCCAATCGGCACCAGAACTTGCGGGTCCGTTGTAAACCGCTTCGCCAAAAAAAGTACCCATATGTGTTATAGGATCTTAATACGGCGCAAAATACCTTTATGCTGTAAATGGGTTCCTGCAAATATTGCCGGCACATAAAAGCAACCATTCATTTCCGTTATAATATCGTTTAATTCCGTAATGCTGTCTCCCCTGTGGAAGCAAATCAAATTTCCTGGTTGCTGAACTAATATAATATAAAAAAGTATTAAAAATGGTGAATCTCAGACCCGCTTCGCTGTTTCTGTTACAGAACCAGGTAGAAGTGTACATGAATGCTGCGCCCAACGATATGTACAGGGCCATATCATACGATAATGGCAGTACCTGGAATGCATTTTACAAACTCAGGATCAAAACCAATGATGCACTGGCCTGCGCAGCCACAGGCAATGCAAGAACACGCTACTATGTTTACCGCCGTTCCGATTCCAAATTCAGCCTGCTGAAAAGAAATGAATTCGGCTACGATGACGGCAGTTCAAGTATCATGGGCAGTGGCCTGTTTACATCTGCCCCCAGCATGGTCTGTACGCCCGATGGTAACAATATTTTTGTATTTGGCACCGGCAACGACAAACGTTTCTGGTGGGCCATCAGCCGCAATGGAGGCGCCAGCTGGCAACTGATGTGGGGGCCCCTGGGTGCCGGCACTTTTAAATCAGCCCCCGCCGCAGTAGTGTCTGATGATGGCAGTGTACTGGCTATTTTTGGATTGGGTATGGACAACCGGGTGTGGTATGCGCAATCATCTAATGGTGGCAACAACTGGAATGTGCTATTTGGACCCATTACCAGTTCAACTTTTACCGGGCCGCCGGCAGCCTGTATTTCTGCAGATGGCAAAAAGGTAATGATTGTTTGCAGGGGTACCGATAAAAAATTTTACTACAACGATTCATCCGATAAAGGCCTTACCTGGGGCAACTTTCACGCCATTGGCGAAGGCGTTTTTCTTGGCGCACCGTCCATCTGTTGTTCGTGGGACAGGAAATATGTGCATGTATTTGGCGTGGGCAATGATAAAAAAATGTGGCGCGCCATCAGGGATTATGCCGGTTCTACCCAATGGCAGGGTTGGTGGCAGTTAAACCCGGGTATGAGTTTTTTAACCGATTAAAAAAATTAAGTATGGCAACAGCATATGAACATCTGTCGCAGCAAATGGAAACAACACTGGCAGATTTTAACTCGCCCGGTATGTTGGCCGTTATTGTTCGCAAAGGCGGCAACGAAACAGTTGCTTCGGTAAGGGGTGTGCGCAAAAAAGATCTTTCGTCATCCGGCAATAATAAAATCCATGACAATGACCGGTTTTGCCTGGGCTCTACGTCCAAGCCCGTTTCCGGGTTTATGCTTTCTTACCTGGTACAGCAACTGGGAAGCGTATTCAACTTCGATAAAAAAATAAAAGACATCTTTCCTGAATTGGCAGATCCCGCCTGCCAGAAACACTTTAATATACGAACCGATTATTTGAATGCCACCGTTGCAAAAATGATGACGCATACCGCCTATTTTCCATGGGCGCCCACCAACAGTATGGACTATACGCTGGATCTTGCAGGCCTGAAAGAAACGCTGGATGCAGATTACGTGGCGGAATATGCCAACCTCAAAGCACTGCGCCAACGCAGGTACAATTATATGATAGCATCGCAGCAGGATGCACCGGTTACCACGTTTACCTACAATGGAGGGCCCATACTGCCAGTAACCATGGCCGAACGCATTACCGGCAAAGCATACGAAGAAATGATCAAAGAGTATGTGTTTAATCCGCTGGGTATGGACAAAGCCGGTGTGGGCAGGCTGGCTACCAATGGTACCCCCGATGGCACCTGGGAACATACCTATAACAAAGACACCAAAATATTTTCACCCGCTACCAAAAATACTTTGATGGTGTACAATTTTCATTCGCATGCACCTGCAGGGGCCGTTTACTTTACTTATGGCGACGCCATAAAATTCATCACGGAATTTTTTCTGAAAAATGGCAAAACAAAAAAAGTGGTAAAAGATCCTCTGCTCACAGATATCCTGCTACCGCATGCCAACGGATTTGCAAAGAGTGGATGGATAGCCGGTGGCAGCGGCGATGGTGCATGGATATCGCACGATGGCGACAATGGCGCTTCCTATTGCAGGATGACCATTTACCCAAACAAAGGCGAAGGATTTATTGTATGCAGCAATGGCTCCGGGTGGGATGGCACCTATGATTCTGCCGGCAATGGCGTAAGCATTGGCGGCAGGATCATAAACCCCGTAGCCAAAGAGATCAATACAATGCTGGTTAACTGGAAAACGAATTTCTAACACTGCAAGTAATACAATTAAGATCAATGGCAGTACACTAACCGTTTAGCCGATCATACCACGCTGGTTATTATTCGTTATCTTTACAGCAATGAAGCATTGTGGTTACCTGCTCTTATTGCTGTTTGTTTGCATGTCGTTGGTGGCAAACGCAAAGCCCTGCAGTCAACAAAAACCGACCGCTTTATTTTCTTTGCAGCGGTCTGTGGTAAAAAACACCCTGCCTGTCCGCAGTGGCGGTACAGAGATAGCCTGTGATGGCATTATCTCAGCCGGAGCCTGTAACCATGTTCAGCCTGTATACAGGCCAATTATTTGTCCGGGTAACCGCATTAATACACTGCACACCACCATTGCTTCAGCAGCTGTTTTATTTTCTTCCCCCACGGTTTCCGGTAACAACCAGCTAAAACACAATTATCCTTTTCACAATTTCTGGTAAATCGCACATCCCCGCACCTCATTTAAAGAACAGGCGTTCAACACTTGTGTTTGAAGTGTATACAGAAAACCGCACTGTATTTTTTACTACAGTGTACTACGCAATGCGCCGGATATTATAGCTGAAAAATATTATTCCAGGAAAAAGTAATTGTTATGTTTATAGATGCCGGAAATATCCTGCTGATAGGATCATTGCTGTTATTGCTGAGTGTTATAGCCGGCAAAACTACCAACAGGCTGGGTGTACCCACCCTGATATTCTTTTTAATCATTGGCGTGCTGGCCGGTTCGGAAGGTATTGGAGGCATCCATTTCGACAATGCAGCGATTGCCCAACTGGTAGGGGTTACCGCACTGAATTTTATCCTGTTTTCCGGCGGCCTCGATACCAACTGGCAAAGCATCCGGCCGGTTTTGGGCAAAGGCATTGCCCTGTCTACACTGGGTGTATTCTTTACTGCATTGTCTGTAGGCGTTTTTGTGCACTATGCTTTTGGATTCACCTTAACGGAAGGGTTGTTGCTTGGCTCCATTGTATCTGCAACGGATGCCGCCGCCGTATTTTCCATCCTGCGCAATAAAGGCATCGCTTTAAAAGGCTCATTGCGCCCGGTGCTTGAGCTGGAAAGCGGCAGTAACGACCCCATGGCTTACTTTCTTACCATTACGCTTACCGGTATGATTGCGCAGGGCCAGCTAACGGTTGAGGCACTGGTGATCTCTTTTCTAAAAGAGTTTATCATTGGAGGGGCTATCGGTTACCTGATGGGCAAAGGAAGCGTCTGGCTGATCAATAATATAAAACTGGAAACCGAGGGCCTTTACCCGGTGCTTACGCTGGGCCTCGCTATATTTACCTATTCGGTTACACATGCCATTGGCGGCAATGGCTTTCTTGCCATCTATTGTTGCGCGCTTATCATGGGCAACAGCAATATGGTGCACAGGAGAAGCCTGATTAAATTTTATGACGGCCAGGCATGGCTCATGCAAATCATTCTATTTCTTACATTGGGTTTGCTGGTCTTTCCATCGCGTGTAATGCCATTGATCGGCATGGGGTTGCTGATATCTGCATTTTTAATGTTCGTGGCAAGGCCTATTGGCGTATTCATTGCGCTGGCTTTTTTTAAAACCAATGCCCGTAGCAAATTCTTTATTTCATGGGTGGGCTTAAGGGGCAGCGTACCCATTGTATTTGCAACCTATCCACTACTGGCAGGTATACCCCGTGCAGATCTCATATTCAACCTCGTCTTTTTTATATCAGTCACTTCCGTATTGCTACAGGGAACCACCCTTTCGTTTGTGGCAAGACTACTGCATGTTACACTGCCTCCCAATATAAAAAGACGGACAGGTTTTGATTTTGAGTTGTCTGATAATATCAAGGCAGAAATGCAGGAGATACTGCTTACCAAAAATGCAACCGCCGCGGGAAAGCGTATCGTGGAATTACCTGTACCGCCAACGGTTAACATATTGGCGGTAAAACGTTCAGGCGCCTATATTGCTCCCAAGGGCTCAACCAAACTGCTGGAGGCAGATGTGTTGTATGTGCTTGCGGAAGACAAGGGAGCGCTTGACACCCTGCACCGGTCGCTTGGAACAGATAACCCCTAAAAAGCATAATGGTTAACATCCGGGTAACAATAAAGACTGTTCTTTGCACGGAATGTGCATTTCGCATGAAAAAAAATAGAATTTCACAAGTAATTTTATTAATTTGATAGCGTTAACTATACAGTGTGTATAGACTAACAGTATTTTTCCGTTTACCCAATGAACTGTTTTTGGCATGATAAACATCCGTCCTTTTACCAAACGATGCTTTTTACTTGCGGCTACAGCTATATTTTTTTCGCTGACTGCATCTTCCCAGGTGATTCCGCTGCCGCATGCATTTGCTCACAATGACTACTGGCATAAACGACCATTGTTTGATGCAATGGAAAACGGGTTTACGCATTTTGAGGCAGATGTGTATCTACGGCGCTCGCGACTGGTGGTGGCACACCGTCCGCCATTTCTGAAAAGGAAACATACCATTGAGGGTTTATACCTGAAGCCATTATTGTACCAGTTAATGACCACCGAAGGCCAGGTTCAAACACCGCTGGATACCATGGTGCTGATGATAGACATCAAATCCAACGGCAACAAGACATATACAGCCCTGAGAAAAATACTCAATAAATACAAAGCAATTTTGTCAACCTGCGATAAAGGAAAAGTAACAATCCGCAATCTCACGCTGGTCTTAACCGGTCATCGTCCATTGCAATTACTAAAAAATGAAGAGTCAAGGTATGTGTTTGCAGATGCAGATCTCCGGAAATTAAGCAATACCCATGATTCGCCGGAGATGTTTACTACAGCCAGCTGTAAATATTCCAACCTGTTATCATGGAAAGGCAAAGGTGAAATTCCACCGATGGAAAAAGAAAACCTGGTGCAACTGGTAAATAAAGCACACCTCAATGGCACCAAGGTAAGACTTTGGGGATCGCCGGAAAATGAGACCGTATGGAATTTTCTGCGCAATTGCGGTGTGGATCTTATCAATACCGATAAACTGGTGGCGCTTCGAAAATTCTTTATAAAAAATATAGCAGCGCCGCCGCCAACAGGAAAATTTGGTATGTAAGCCTGGCGGATTTTCATTGCGCCGACTACACTTTAGCTCCCTTTTATTCATTCCGCTGCCATGCAATCATGCAGGGCAAACAAAATGTTTTTATCATGTATCGGGCCGGTGTTCTAATTGTTTAAGCCATCAAAAGTTTCCGGATCAATTATATTTTTAAACATTCCGGCTATCCTTTTGACTGGTAAGGGCCGAAAACCGCTTTTACCTTTCTGTCGGTGGTAGCATCATCGATAATAATAACGTAGTACGATTTTCCGCCCGGTAATACCCTCACTAAAATATGACCCTGTGTACTTTTATAGGCCTGATCTATCAATCCACCTATGACCAGTTTATTGGCTTCCATCATATTGGTGGCAAACAGATCGCGTGGTCCGTCATATAATTTCGACATAATCCTTATCAGCACTTCATGACCCGGATGGTCGGCAGTCCATACCTGTTCAATCCACACCCGTGGTTGTACCGTTTTTATAAAATTGGCATTCACTGCATCCCGGTTGCCATGATGGTCCATCGTGGCAACATCTGCCTGGCCTATGACAGGGGCCATAACAGATTCAACATCCCTCCAGGAAGAATCACCCAGGAAAACATTACCGGGATTATCGCCTCCGGTATAATAGGTAAAGCCGCCATATTTTATAACGATGGCATTGCTGAGTGTGTTTTCGTCGGGCCAGGTCCTGGCGTTTTTAAGATCGATGTCCGGAAAATGTTGCGCAGCGGTACTGTCTTTGCCTGTCCAGATCAATCCATTTGATTTTATATTACGGATTTGAAAATCCGGGTAAGCAGCAGCCGAATGCACCAGGTGGATTTGTGAAGCGGAGCCTGCCTGCAGCATTTCATTTTTTAAACCATGGGGTGCTGCATTGATAAACGACCTATAATTTTCCCAGCTTTTTACAAAATGGCTGGTTGCCGGAAGTTTTTTAAGCAGGCTGTCCGGGTTAACGGGGTAATGATAATCCCTTGTCAGCAACACATGCATGGGCAGCAAATCTGCTATACCGGTGATGCCTGACCGAATAAATTTTTTATCGGCAGAAAGCGGCGCCCCGGGATACCATCCGCCAAAATGATCATCATGAAAATGGGTTATCAGCGCATAATCGATGACTGTCTTTTCTTTTTGGGGTGAAAACTGGCGGATATAATCTGCTATCCATTCAAAAGGTTGTTTGCTGTTGTTGGGTTTGATGGGGGTATTGCGGGGCGAAGTGGTGCGTGGTGCCGTGGGGTCCAGTTCACCCGCATCTACCAGCAGGTTAGTGCCGTCTGGTAAAATAAAAAAAGCCGTATTGCCCCTGCCGGTATTGATATGATGCAGGTCTAACCATCCGGGCTGCCAGGGCGGTAGCGGCTGGCCCGGTACGGCGGTCTGCGGGAAAGCTGCAACAGGGAAAAGCAGGAAACAAATAAGCAAACGGATCATGGCTGATTATTTTAAATGAGCGGTTATGGTAGGTTATGGTATGATGGTAAAGCCCGATCCACAGCCAATCTAAAATACAAGCATGCTTTTTCAGGCTTTCTCCGGGCTGAAAGCCACGAATTTAATAAAAAGCGGTCTATGTATGGGCAGCTTTCGTTTGCCTATCCTGGTAGCTTTGTGGGCAATACCAGCAAGCCATTTATCAAAACAGTGGCTCCGGAACTTAAAAAGATGGATTAAGTAATTTTCAATCCCTTATAATTGCAGTATGGAATCTGTGAATATCAAGAAACTTGCCCAATTGCTTAATTTATCCATTTCTGCGGTATCAAAAGCGTTGCGCGACAGTCACGATATCAGTAAGGAAACAAAAGATAAGGTAATTGCGCTTGCCACTGAATTGAATTACCAGCCCAACCCTTATGCCAGCAGCCTCCGGAAGCACAAGAGTAAAACCATTGCTGTTATAATACCGGAGATAGCCAATAATTATTTTGCGCTCGCTATAAATGGTATTGAATCCATTGCACAGGAAAAGAATTACCATGTGCTGATCTACCTTACGCATGAAGACGTAAAAAAAGAGGTGGCGCTTACAAAATATTTACACGGAGGACGTGTAGATGGCGTGCTCATTTCTGTATCCAGTACCACCATTGACTATGCACACCTGCACCAGCTGGAAAAAAATGGGTTGCCGATTGTTTTTTTTGACAGGGTAGTGGATGCATTTAATACGGTTAAGGTAACTACAGATGACTATGAAAGCAGTTACCTGGCCACCAAACACCTGATAGAACAGGGGTGCAAGAAAATTGCGCACCTGGCTATGAGCGACAATGTATCCATTGGCACAAAAAGGAAAAAAGGTTATCTGCAGGCATTGGCCGATTACCAGTTACCGGTTACCGAATCGATGGTATTGTCCTGTACCAATGACGATAAAAAAGATGCAGAGATCATCCGCAACCTGTTGCAACAGCAGCGTCCCGATGGCGTTTTTGCAGCGGTGGAACAATATGCTTTGGGAGTATATGGCATGTGCCGGCAGTTAAACTTGTCTATCCCGGGCGATGTAAAGGTTATTTGTTTTTCCAACCTTAAAACCGCTTCTTTTCTACATCCTTCACTTACCACCATTACGCAGCCTGCTTTTGATATTGGCAAAGAGGCAGCTGCCATTTTGTTTAAAGCCCTCGATAAAAAATCTTTTCAGTTAAAAGATGATAATATTGTGATTAAGTCAGTATTGGTGAAACGCGAATCAACGGGAAAGATGTCTGATGTTTGATGTCTGATGTCTGATGTGATCATGTCTGATTTCATTTTTTGCAACTCCAGGCGCTTTTGCTTTGTTGGCGCTGTGCGATGTTTAGCCAATCATGAAGATCTGCGTTCTATCAACGAAGCGAAAGCATTAGTACTTTTATCACATTATTTTCGGTCAGACGGGGACGTCAGACCGGTTTTCATATTTTAATCATAACAATCATGAAAATCTGCGTTCTATCAACGAAGCAAAAGCATCAGCACATTTATCCGATACTTCGGTCAGACGTGGACGTCAGACCGGTTATCATACTTAATCATCACCATCATGAAAATCTGCGTTCTATCAACGAAGCAAAAGCATAAGCACACCTGCCGGCAGGCAGGTTCATCAAATTACCCCCGGTCTAGGTAGACATGCGCCTGATTAAACCAACAGCAGTAGTAATCTGAGGAAAATCGGTTGCCGTACTGGCCTCACTGCCAGCATCGTTTTTAAGCAGCTTCATCAGCTCAGACACAATCACCTTTCCAATATTAGCCGGAAACTGTTCAATGGTTGTCATGGAAGGTGTTACGATAGCAGAACGCGGGTCATTGGAATAGCCCACTATTTTTAGCTCTGAAGGTACCTGTACATTTATTTCTTTGGCAAAATGCAATGCCTCCAGTGCGCTTACATCATTGGCGGCAAAGATGGCATCGGGGTAGGGTTTTTTTGCAAACAGTTTATTCATGGCCTTCCTTGCATTGGCAGCACTCAGCTCATGATAAAAGACAAGGTTATTCAGCACCGGGGCATCAAACTGTTGCATGGCCTTTCGGAATCCTGCAAACCTGTCTATATAAATACTGCAATTAAGCGGGCCCGAGATATAAGCAATCCGGCGGCACCCCAGTTCAAGCAGGTGGGCGGTACCCAGGTAGCCGCCCCGGAAATCATCGCCCTTTACAATGCAGGCCGGGTATGGTTTTACAGGAACCCGGTCATAAAAGATAACCGGGATATTATTTTGCGTAAGGGTATCAAAATGACTGAAATCGGTGGTAAACAACGTGCAGGCAGCTATCACCGCATCTACCCGCGAGGCATATAAGGTATTGGTGAGTTCTTTTTCCACCTCAACGGAATCGTTCGACTGACAAATAATGAGATTATAACCATGTGCATGCAGTTCATTCTGAATGGTGGTGATAACTTCGGCATGCACAAACATGGATATGCGGGGCACAATCAGTCCTACCGTTTTTGTTTTATTGGTGCGCAAGCCAAGTGCCATGGCATTGCGTTTGTAACCCACTTCTTCCACCATGGCCATTACCTTGCTCCTGGTAGCCTTGTGCACATGCGGATGGTTGTTCAACACGCGCGAAATGGTAGCGGGCGATAAGCGCAACAACCTGGCGATATCATGTATTGAGTTTTTCCTGGCCGGTTTTTTTTTCATTGTTGTGTATAGAGGAGGCGGCTGTATGCCTCCAGGGTGCTTGATATTGGTGCATTCGCAGAAAATACCTGCTGTATTTATTCACGAAACGGTTTCAGCACGGCATAACCTGTATAAAGCCTGAAATCGGTTTCACTTATATTTGGTTGCAAAGAAAAAAACGGGGGTGGCGAACAGCTGGTCTGGACGGTTGTATCCGCAAAAGAGGCGTTTATTGGCATAAGCAATCCGTTTGTCAGGTTATTCAAACAAGGAAAATCAAACTTGGGCAAAAAAACTGGAATCGTTTTCATAAAATAGAGATTTATTTACTGAAACGTTTGAGTAAAAAGCCAGCAACAAAGCCCGGTCCTCCGGAACGTTTCTCAAACAGAATAACTTAATTTTCTTTTCTAATCTGCAAAAATGACGGCCGTACCGCCGAATTTTGTACCCTTATCCCCATTGTTTGCCCGATTGTACACCTCTTTTAACGATTAATTGCCTGTATGAAATTAAAAACGCTTGTCCCAGCCATCCTGATTTTTTTATTAAGTGCTACTGCCGCCTTTGCGCAAACCGATTATGTGGGCAGCGCCCTTGTACCCGCTCATCCGCGTATCCTGTTACTGAAAGGAGAGGAAGCCGCTATCAAAAAAACCATACAGGCCGACAAGATCTGGGGCAAACTGCAACAAGCCATAATGGATGAATCATCCCGCCTAATCGATGTTCCGCCGGTTGAAAGAATCCAGATTGGCCGCCGCCTGCTCGACAAATCGAGGGAGGCTTTGCGCAGACTGTTCTTTTTATCTTATGCTTACCGTACCACCGGAGATGCCAGGTACCTGCAGCGTGCAGAAAAGGAAATGCTGGCCATAGCGGCCTTCAGCGACTGGAACCCTTCGCATTTCCTGGATGTGGCGGAAATGACCATGGCCGTTTCTATCGGTTACGATTGGTTGTACAATGATCTTTCACCCGCTTCCAGATCAATTATAAAAGAAGCCATACTGAAAAAAGGCATTGAACCCTCGCTCGATAAAAAATACAACAGCAACTGGATAAATGCAGAACACAACTGGAACCAGGTATGCCATGCCGGCATGGCGTATGGCGCACTTGCCATTTATGAAGACCAGCCAGAACTGGCAAAACAAATCATCAACCGTTCCATTAACAATGTTCCCTCATCTATGAAAGATTTTGGTCCCGATGGCGCCTACCCCGAAGGTTATGGCTATTGGGGCTATGGCACCAGCTTCAATGTGCTGCTGATAAGCGCACTTGATAAAGCCTATGGCCAGGATTTCGGATTGAGCGATAAACCCGGTTTTTTGAAAACTGCCGGTTACCTGGAAAATATGACCGGCCCGTCTGGCATGCCATTTAATTTTTCCGACGCCGGTGGGGGTGGCGGGCTTCAGCCGGCTATGTTCTGGTTTGCAAAGAAAAACGCTGATCCATCACTGTTATGGGTAGAACGCGGCCGCCTGCTCAATGAAGATCCCAAAAAATATATCAATAACCGCCTGCTGCCCGCAGCTATTTTATGGAGCGGGGGAGAAGGCATCAACACCATTCACCCTCCAAAGGCAAATATGTGGGTGGGCAAAGGAAAAAGCCCGGTGGCACTGATGCGTACTTCATGGACAGATACCGCGGCCCTGTTTGTGGGAATGAAAGGTGGTTCTGCATCCGTTAACCACGCCCATATGGATATCGGATCTTTTGTAATGGAAGCAAGCGGCGTTAGATGGGCCATGGATTTTGGAATGCAGGAATATGAATCGCTGGAATCCAAAGGGCTGAATATTTTTGGCCGAACACAGAATGCTCAGCGCTGGACTGTTTTCCGGTATGTAAACCAGGTACACAATACGCTTACGGTAAACGACCAGCACCAGCGCGTAGCCGGTTATGCACCGCTGACCACTATTTCAACAGCCGCAGATTTTATGAGCGCTATTACAGATATGGGTGAGGTCTACAAAGGCCAGCTTACAAAAGCAAAACGCGGTATTGCCATTGTTGATCAGCAATACGTAGTAGTGCGCGATGAGATAGAAGCTGCTGATACAGTGACAACCATCCGGTGGACCCTGTTAACGCCTGCCACTGTTACCATAACGGGTAAGAACACGGCAGAACTTACGAAGGATGGCAAAAAATTATTATTGCAGGTAGAAGCTTCCGCAGCAGTAACCATGAAAGTATGGCCAACCGATCCGCCGCCCAATAGTTACGATGCATCCAATCCGGGAACCACCAGGACCGGTTTTGAATTAACCATACCTGCAAAATCAGCAGCTGAAATTACCGTAAAACTGGTTCCCGTAAAAGCAGTGACTGCCGCTGCAAAAAAAATTGGACCACTTGATTCCTGGAAACATGACTGACCCAACAAACAGGAATTCATTCGCTTCGTGTCTTTAAACAACCGCAATGACCTATTATTCTAAACTGGTCTGTATCTTATATTGTTTGTTTTGTTTGTTGCCGCTTTCCGGCGTACATGCGCAAAACAACCGCGCCGGCGGCTATAAAGGAATTTGGTTTACGCTGGGACAGCAATCACAATACGGTGATAAATATTCAGGCGGATTGGGCACGTATACATCCAGCCATATACCCATCGCCATTTATGCTGCAAAAGTTAATAAAACATTTTTCGTGTATGGCGGCACCACCGCCCCCGGCGAAAGGCATCTGCTGATCATGATTTCTTATTTTGACCACCGCACTCTTCAGGTACCCAGGCCCGTTATAGTGCATGATAAAGAAGGCGTGGATGACCCGCACGATAATGCCTCCCTGTCTATTGATGATAGTGGTTTTATCTGGGTGTTTGTAAGCGGTAGAAACACCAGCCGCCCCGGTTTATTATTTAAAAGCACCCGCCCTTATTCCATTGACGGGTTCGAAAAAATAAAGACCGGCGAAATGACCTATCCGCAACCCTGGTGGTTCAGTGGCAAAGGATTTTTTTACCTGTTTACAAAATATACAAACGGGCGTGAATTGTACTGGTCTGCAAGTGATGACGGAAAATCATGGACGCCGGATCAAAAGCTGGCCGGCATGGGTGGTCATTACCAGGTATCCGGTAAATGGAAGAATAAGATTGTAAGTGTGTTTAATTATCACCCCGGCGGTAATGTAGACAAACGCACCAATTTGTATTTGGTGCAAACAACAGATATGGGTAAAACATGGACTACAATAGATGGCAAAATACTGCAGACCCCGCTTACTGAAAAAAACAGCGCCGCACTGGTAAGAAATTATGAAGCAGAAGGCAAGCTGGTATACATCAATGATCTCAATTTCGATAAAGACGGCAATCCTGTTGTGCTGTTTGTAATCAGCCATCATTTTCAACCGGGTCCCGGACCGCGCCAGTGGGTGATTGCGCACTGGAAAAACAATGGCTGGTCATTTACGGATGTATGTCAGTCTGGTCATAACTACGATATGGGATCCCTGTATATTGAAAACAATCAATGGCAAATCATCGGTCCCACCGAACAAGGTCCGCAGCAGTACGGCACCGGTGGTGAAATGGCCCAATGGGAAAGCACCGATGAAGGACAGCACTGGGTTAAAAAGAAAATGCTGACACAAAACAGTGTTCGCAACCATTGTTATGCCCGCAGGCCACTGGCAGCGCACCCCGGATTTTATGCATTCTGGGCTGATGGCAACGCAGATACATTGTCTTCTTCTCACCTGTATTTCTGCAACAAAAACGGCAACGTGTTTTCATTGCCTTATACTATGCAGGGAAATTTTGCAAAGCCCTTACCTGTAAAAAAAGCAATACCATAATGACCACTTATTTACATCAAACTCATTTTTTAAAACAGCTTTTATGAAGAAGATTGCATTGCTGCTGCTGCTGATAGCAGGTTATAATCAATTATTGGCGCAAACAAAGGACCTGATGAGCGGCCGCTACGATCAGCGAAAACTGAAAGAGATTATCATACCGTATGAACAGTGGACGCCTTTTCCAAAGATCACCGACAGGGCAGGCTGGGCAAAGGCCAGTCAGCCTATGATGCAGGCTTACTTAAAAGAAGCAGAAGGATACATCAACTACAACTGGCCTTCCATACCCGCTACCAAATCGCTGCTGATAGAACGTACCGGCGACCGGAACGAATTCCAGGCAATCAGTTTCCCTAAACGCCAGGTGTTGGGCACCCTGGTAATGGCCGAAGTATATGAGAACAAAGGAAGGTTTATAGATGATATCATTAATGGCGTATGGTCTGTATGCGAAGAATCGTGGTGGGGCGCTTCCGCGCACCTGCCCAAATCAAAAGAATATTCGGGACTGATGGATGTTTCCAAACCATTTGTAGAATTGTTTGGCGCAGAAACAGCCACTTTCCTTTCATGGATAGATTACCTGGTAGGCGATAAGCTGGATGCGGTGTCGCCACAGGTAAGGAAACGTATTTACCATGAATTGAACTACCGCATATTTCAACCACTGATGACGCAGCCTCATGGCTGGATGACGGCTAACGCCAATGGGAGACCGCCCAATAATTGGAACCCCTGGATATGTTCCAACTGGCTGAATGCCGCATTGCTGGTAGAAAAAGACCAGGACAAAAGAGTAGCCATGGTAAGCAAATTGCTGACCGTGCTGGATGCATTTGTAAATCCTTATCCCCTGGATGGCGGATGCGATGAAGGGCCGGGATACTGGGGAGCTGCTGCCGCATCGCTCTATGATAATATTGCGATGTTAAACCTTGCTACCGGTAATTCATTTAAATATGTGTATGATGATGAGAAAATAAAGAATATGGCCCGTTTTATTTACCGTGCCCAGATAGGTAAAGAATATTTTTTAGATTTCGCCGATGCGGATCCGCAGCCCGGTATGGCCGCCAGTATGATTTGGCGTTTTGGTAAAGACATCAATGACAGCGCCATGATGAAATTCGGGGCCTTCTACCGTAAACCCGCAACCGGTAAAATCGGAACCCACCAGTATTTCAGGAATTTGTTTGAACTGTTTATCCGGGATGAATACCAGCAGACTGCGCAGGCACTTCCCCTGCCCGCCGATGTGTGGCTGCCTGGTATCCAGGTAATGATAGCAAGGGACAAAGAAGGAATCACCGATGGATTGTTTGTTGCTGCCAAAGGCGGACACAACGACGAAAGCCATAACCACAACGATGTAGGCAATTACATTGTTTATTATAATGGTCAACCGGTTATCATAGACGTGGGCAGGGGAACCTACACTGCAAAAACATTTAGCAGCAGGCGCTATGATATCTGGTACAATTGTTCCAACTTTCACAACCTGCCGGATATCAACGGAACAACACAGCCGCCGGGCGCCGCCTTTAAAGCAGCAGATGTGTCGTATAAAAAAGATAAAAACTATTCATCCCTGTCGCTGGATATTGCAAAAGCATATCCTGCCAGCGCCGGTGTCACCACGTGGCAGCGCTCTGTAAAACTGAACCGTGGCAAAAATGTAACCATTAATGACGTGGTGTCATTGCAAACTGCCGGTACAATAACAGAGCATATGATGACCTGCTACCCGGCAGAAGTTGCAAAACCCGGTGAACTGGTGATTCATTTCGCTCCCAAATATGGTGTGGCTGCCCGCGACTTCGTGGTCAGTTACAATGCAAAACAATTCCAGGTAACGGTAGAGAAAGTGCCGCTGGTAACAATGGAAGACAAAGGCATTTTGGAAAAATGGGGCGATACCATCTACCGGATTAACTTTTCTGCATTGTCGCCCCAAACCACCGAAAAGATAAACTTTGTAATAGCGGCAAAGTAAGTGTGATAAATGTGTTTATGCTTTTGCTTCGTTGATAGAACGCGGATTTTTATGATTGTCATGACTAAATATGATAACCGGTCTGACGTCACCGTCTGACCGAAGTAATGTGATGAATGTGATAAATGTGATAATGCTTTTGCTTCGTTGATAGAACGCAGATTTTCATGATTGTCATGACTAAATATGATAACCGGTCTGACGTCACCGTCAGACCGAAGTAATGTGATAATATGATGAATGTGCTAATGCTTTTGCTTCGTTGATAGAACGCGGATTTTCATGATTGTCATGACTAAATATGATAACCGATCTGACGTCACGGTCTGACCGAAGTAATGTGATGAATATGATGAATGTGCTAAATGTGCTAATGCTTTTGCTTCGTTTGATAGAACGCGGATTTTTATGATGGCGATGATTAAAATTATGATAACCGATCTGATGTCCCGGTCTGACCGAAATGACGTGACAACGTGATGAATGTACTAACCTGCCTGACGGCAGGCAGGTGTGAAAATGCTGTTGCCTTGATTATAGAAAACAGGTTTTTATGATTTTTATGATGTCAAATGCATCTGATTATTATAGCCCTGAAAGGGCGCTATTTTTATAGCCCCGGGTGCAACCCGGGGTTATAAAAATATTTTTAATAGCACCCTGAAGGGGTGCAATGAAGTTTCGGTTAATATCACACAATTATTGTGGCAAGAATAGCAGCCACGGTAAAATGATTAACTACCGAAAAGAAATCTTTGTACTATATTTAGCTTGCTTATTATTAACGATTTTATTTCAAAACAGTCCATATGAAGCATTCACAATTTAACAGGCGAAAATTTATCAGCAATACGGCAAAGAAAGCAGCCGGTCTCGCATTTATGCCCATACTGTCACAGGCAACTGCAGCGGCAATGATGGCGGATAACAAGGCGCAGGAATATACTGATCCGGTATACAGCGGCCCGCCGCGGCTTCGTTTCGCTGTTATCGGCATCAATCACGGCCATATCAATTCACAGGTAGAAGCCGTGATAAGGGGCGGTGGCGAGTTCGTATCTTTTTATGCAAAAGAGCAGGACCTGTCTGATGCATTTGCGAAAAAATACCCGCAGGTAAAAATTGCCCGTACCGAGAATGAGATCTTGGACGATAATAGTATTCAACTTGTGTTGAGTTCCATCATACCCGATGAAAGGGCTCCCCTTGGCATACGCGTTATGCAGCATGGGAAAGATTATATGTCAGACAAACCCGGTATCATTACACTGGAACAACTGGAAGCAGTAAAAAAAGTACAGAAAGAAACGAAACGCATTTATTCCATCATGTACAGTGAGCGGTTTGAAAACAGGGCCACTGAAAAAGCGGGTGAACTGGCAAAGGCAGGCGCTATCGGAAAAGTGATTCAAACCATTGGCCTGGGAGCGCATCGCATGAGCACGCCTACACGCCCGGCCTGGTTTTTTGATAAAAAACGATTTGGTGGTATTATCACAGATATTGGTTCTCACCAGTTTGATCAGTATTTGTTTTTTACCGGTTCCACAAAGGCAAATGTTGTAGCCTCGCAGATTGGCAATGTAAATCATCCGCAATACCCCTTGTTTGAAGACTTTGGCGATGTGATGCTGAGTGGCAATGGCGGTGCAGGTTATTTAAGGGTGGACTGGTTTACGCCGGATGGGCTGAATACCTGGGGCGATGGCAGGCTGACCATACTGGGTACCGAAGGTTTTATGGAAGTACGCAAGAACGTAGACATTGCAGGCAGAGAGGGCGGCAACCATCTTTTTCTTGTAAACCAGAAAGAAACAAAATACATCGACTGCAGCAAACAGGCCCTGCCATATGGTGAGCGGCTGGTAGACGATATTCTGAACAGAACAGAAACGGCCATGACACAGGAGCATTGTTTCCTGGCAACGGAACTTGCACTCAAAGCACAGAAAAACGCTACTAAGATGGTATAGATGCGGGAAGGGAAAGATGATGATAGCGATATTGCAATGGTGCAAGGGACCGGTATGAATGAGCAACCTGAAAACAAAACGGAAGTCTTTATGCGATAGCAAAGACTTAAAAAACGGAAGTCTTTTTTGCGATAGCAAAGACTTCCGTTTTCTATTGTGTTTATTTAACCAACAATCTTATAAACCAGATTTCATGGGTTCTTTGGTATGCACTATCTGGCTGGCTACTTTGCCTTTCACTTCAACTTTTATTACGGTAGCAACCGGATCTGGCGCACCTGCAGGAAGACTGAATGCAGTTCCTGCCGCTGATTTGACTGTTTTTATTTTAGCGCCATTAGCCAGTAAACTTGCGCTCACCACATTGTTTTGTAACCCGGGTACCAGCAACTGGCCGTCTTTGGGCCAGTCGAACACAGACAGGTACAACACAGTATTGGCGCCTTTATCTTTTCTTGTGCAACGTCCCCATGAAAACAAACCAAATGGACTGGCTTTGGTATCATAAATAGCTTCACTGTTTGGTTTCATCCATACTCCAATGGCTTTTAGCAGATCAATGCTTTGCTGTGGAAACTGTCCGTCTGCTTTCGGTCCTACGTTTAACAGGTAGTTGCCACCTTTAGACGCAATGTCTATGAGGTTGCGCACCAGTGTTTCGGCACTCTTCCAGTTATTGGCATAGCTTTTATACCCCCAGGTCTCGTTCATGGTCATACAGGTTTCCCAGTCTTTTCCATCCAGTTCACTCATATTGGGGATGCGCTGTTCCGGTGTTTTATAATCGCCTGCATAATTGGGTCTTTTCAACCGGTCGTTTGAAATAATATGCGGTTGTATTTTCAGCAAAGCATCCAGTTTGGCGGCATATTCGTCTGTCATACCCGTAGGCGTGTCCCACCAGATGATGTCAACGTCTCCGTAATTGGTTAGTAATTCCTTCACCTGCGGTACGGCCACATCATCAATGTATTGTGCCATGGTCCTGGTTGTCTGCGCAGGATCCCAATGGCCGTCATGTTCTTTTGTATAGGCATCAATCAAAGAAGAATCCGGGTTGGCCCATCCTTCCCTGGCTGGTTTTCTTGCCACGGCGCCGCCGGCGTTGGTCCAGTCTTGCGCCTGCGAATAATAAAAACCGAGTTTGATGCCGTATTTGCGGCATGCATCTGCGAGTGGTTTCAACAGATCTTTTTTATAGGGAGTAGCATCCATGATATTCCATTTGCTGGCTTTGGAACCGAACAATGCAAATCCATCATGGTGTTTTGCAGTAATCACGATGTATTTCATGCCGGCATCTTTGGCGGCCTGTACCCACGCTTCCGGGTCATACAATACCGGGTTGAATTGTTTTGCAAACTGTTCGTATTCGAGGACCGGTATTTTTCCACGGTTCATGATCCACTCACCAATATGATCTATCCGGTGCCCGCGAAACTCACCTGCCGGTACTGCATACACGCCCCAGTGTATAAACATGCCAAACCTGGCCTGCCGCCACCATTGCATGCGCTGATCATGAGATAAACTGTCCTGACCGAAACCTAACTGGCAAATGGAAAAACAAAAGAGAAGTAAAAAAATACATTTTTTCATATTGGCATTATTGATGATAAAAAAGTCAAAAGGCAAAATTCAAAAGTCAAAAAGGTAAAAGGCAAAAGGTAAAAGGTTTAAGGTCTAAGGCAAAAGGCAAAATCAAAAATCAAAGCTATAGTGCATTACAAAATCCACGCAGGCGAACTTAAAACTTACAACTTAAAACTTACAACTTCTCAAGCCAGATCAACGGGTTCCGCACGGGTAAATTTCTGATTATTTCATCTGATTGTGTGGTATGCGGTAATCTTTTCCAGGTGGTAAACCAATCGTTATTATTGAATGCCTGCGCGCCGAACAACAGAAAAGGCTGCGCAACGGGCCAATCGTTCCAGAACATTACATCGGCAGTCAGCGGCCATGTTTTTTTATCGGCAACAAAAGGGTAGAGGTAAGCAATACCGAGTTGGATGGATTTGCCATCTGGTGTATGGTAGTTCCATAAATTGTCGCCTGATGTAGAAAGCACCTGGCAAATGGTAGTCATGGCATCCAGGTTAAAAATAGAATAGCCATAGGGTTTTGTTCTTTTTAGTTCTAGGGGGAAGCTGCCATCTGTCGCCATTTGTTCGGGTAATAAAACGGTTTTGAACCGGTTGCTGCAGAATTGCATGATCGTTTTATTGCCCGTAAATTTTGCGAATACCGCTGCCTGCATAACCCAGCAGGTGCCGTGGTTGTTGCGGGCATTCATTTCATCTTTGCCATAGGGGTGCGTGGTAAGCCATAGCAGGAACTGGCTGAACCATTTTTTGGTGGATAACAGCACCTGCTGATCCATTTCTTTTGCATTTTCCATCACCGTAAGCGCCTGCACGGTTTCCATGAGTTGTATGCCATCAATGATGCCGATACCCCGGCCGGTAAAACGGCCTTTGATAGCCTGCGCATACAACAGGTGCGGTTGCATCAGCGTGGCAGTATCTGTAAACCAGGCTTTGCAATGGATGAGGGCCTGGCGCACATATTTTTCATTGCCGGTAATACGGTAAGCCGATGCCAGCGCCCCCATAATACGGCTAAACCTTATCATGGCATGCCGATGTTCAACAAAATTATCAGGATTGGTCATACCGTCTTTCTGAATGTAAGGACTGTCGGCACTAACCGGGTTGGGCCACCAGTAATCGCCCTCGCTGAAAAAATCATGTCTGCCACCAGCGCTGCGTACCGAAGATGCCGCTGTAACTGTGATGGGTATTTGCTGCATTGCCCATACGGCCTCTTCCAGTACCTGCTGTTGTAAGGTTTTTTTTGCGGCTGTTGTAAAATCGGTTGCAGTATCATTGTCACCAACCGGGTTCCGGAATGACAATGCAGACAAAACGATCAGCAATATCGACGATGGCATTTTCAAAAAAACGGGCATGTTATTATATAGAGCATCTTATCCGGCCGGCATGCAAAATTTTCCTGCAATTTATTCCCGGTTTCGGCAACCTGTTCCGGATTGACGGCACAATAATATCTTTTTTTTAAGCAGTCGAATTGATTTTTCTGACAAAGACTACTCAAACGTTTTAGTAAATAAATTGCAGGTTTATGAAAACGATTTCAGCTTTTTTTGCCAAGTTTGAGTAGGTATTCCAAATTCAAAAACTGATTGCTATGCTAGAAAAGCTCCATTTGCGGGGAAACCATCCGCTTTCCAAACCGTTATTATTCCTCAGTTTTTTATTGATTTCATTGGTTGGTGAAGCGCAACTGAAAACGATTTCAGGTGTGGTCACCGATTCATCGGGCAGCCCTTTGCCGGGCATTTCTGTCACCGTTTTAAAATCCAAAACCGGCACCAGCACAAATGCCAGTGGCCGTTATACTATCAGTGTGCCAGCCGGCGCCACACTGGTGTTTTCTTCTGCCACCAGCGAAACGTCCACCATTACCATTGGCAATGCAACGGAGTACAATGTTACGCTTACACAGAGAGTGAGCGCTTTGAACGATGTAGTGGTTGTGGGCTATGGCCGTCAGAAAAAAGTAAATCTGGTGGGCTCTGTAGGCACGGTCAACGTTGATGAGAAAATCACCGGCCGTGCATTGCCCAATATTTCGGCGGGACTTACCGGCCTCGTTCCCGGTCTTTCTGCCACCCAGTCTACCGGCATGGCGGGCCGCAATGGTGCCGCGCTGCTGATACGTGGACTCGGTACGCCCAATAACAGTTCCCCGTTGATTGTGGTAGATGGAATACCCGATGTTGATATCAACCGGGTGAATGTGAATGATATTGAAACCATTTCCGTACTGAAAGACGCAACCTCTGCTTCGGTATATGGTTCAAGGGGCGCCAACGGTGTTATCCTGATTACCACCCGCACGGGCAAGGGAATGAAAAAGACCCTGTTTAACGTTACCAGCAATACAGCACTCGAAAAACCTACCAAGGGCATCAGCTTCCTGGCCAATTATCCGCTGGCGCTTACCATGGAGCAACGCCGCGCTGCCACCAATGTATTACCCGCAAACCAGTTGTATAAAAATGGTACCATCGACCAGTGGCTGGCCCTGGGTAAGATTGATCCGCTCCGTTATCCGAATACCGACTGGTGGAACATTATCATGCGCGATGGCAAAATGCAGAACTACAATGTATCTGCCACAGGCGGCGGAGAACGGTCAAACTTTTTTATGTCGGCCGGCTACCGCAAAGAAAATGGCCTGCAGATTTACAACGATTACGACCAGTACAACGCCCGTTTCAATTTTGATTACAAAGTGCGCGACAATATGAATGTGGGTGTTAAATTCAATGGAAACTGGTCAAATTTCACTTATGCGCTGGAAGAAGGGTTTACGGATGCCGCTGCCACCAACACAGCCGGGCTTGATATGCAATATGCCATTGCAGGTATAACTCCATACGATCCGGTTAGCAATTTGTACGGCGGTGTAGTGGCTTATGGTGAAGACCCTCAGGCATACAATCCTTACCAGCTTTATGTAAACAATCCCAATAAACAAACCCGGCAGGAAGCCAACGGTACAGCATACTGGGACTGGACACCGATAAAAGGGTTAACGGCCGGTCTGGATTATAACCTTATTTATTATAACCAGTTCAATTCAAACGCACCCTCTCCGGCACAGGCTTTTAATTTTCAAACAAATGCCTATGGAAGCCGTGTTTATTTTGGTCCCAACGCAGCTGTTTCCAATACCAATTTCAATGGCTACAAAACCCTGATGAATGCAAGGCTGAACTACCATACCAATTTTGGTAAAAACCATGATTTATCGGCCTTGTTTGTATACAGCGAAGAATACTGGAACGATCGCAATCTCTCTGCTTCCAGAAATGACCGCTATTCATCAGCGCTTTCTGAAATCAATGGGGCACTTTCAAATATTATTTCAAACGGAGGCGGTTCCAGTGCTGAAGGATTGCAGTCATATATTGGCCGCGTCAATTATACAGCCTACAATAAATATTTGCTCGAAGGAAATTTTCGCGTGGACGGATCATCCAAGTTTGTACCCGGCCAGCGTTTTGGTTTCTTTCCTTCTGTTGCGCTGGGATGGCGTTTTACAGAAGAAGATTTTCTTAGGCCAATACTGGGCAATGTGCTCACCAGTGGTAAATTGCGTGTCTCTTACGGCGGATTGGGAAACAACAGTGGCGTTGGCCGTTATGAACAGCAAACCACGCTCAGCGCCAGCAACTATATAATAGCAGGTACGCCGGCGGTTGGACTGATAAACAACAAGCTGCTCAACCTGGACCTGTCATGGGAATCTACCAAAGTGTTGAATGTTGGATTGGAACTTGCCTTCCTTAATAACAGGCTGACTGTTGAATCAGATTATTATGACCGCCTTACAAAAGATATTATTCTTGGTTCGCAATTAACCAACCTGCTCACCGGTGCGTTCAGTGCGCCCAATACCAATATCGGCAGTATGCGCAACCGCGGTGTTGAGCTTACTTTGGGATGGAAAGACAGGGTAGGTAAATTCAATTATGGTGTAACTGTAAATGGATCTTATAATAAAACCAAACTGGAAAGCTGGAGCCAGTTGCTTACACGCGGCGCAAGCTACACCAGCACAGTGTCTATCAATTACAGCACCAATACCACTGTAACAAGTACCAATAACGTATTCCTGAACATGCCCTATAATTATGTGTATACGTATCTCGACAATGGTATTGCACAAACCTGGGCAGATGTATACAATGCCACGCCACAAGGTGCTCAACCGGGTGATATTTTACGCCGCGACCTGAACGGTGATGGACGTATAGATGACAATGACCGGGCAGCATTGCAGTCGTCGCGCGACAGGCCAACGACCAGCTATACGCTGAATGCTTTTGCTTCCTGGAAAGGGTTTGATATTGGGATGCTCTGGACCGGAACGGCGGGAAGAAAAGATTTCTGGTTAAATGCATTCAATAACGTAAACTTTGGAACCTCACGGTATGCAGTAACCGAACAGCTGGTAAGCAACCCCTGGTCTGTAGAAAACCGCAGCGGCATCTGGCCCCGCATTGGTGGCAGCGGCAATAACACTGCACTGACCAGTTTCTGGCTCGATGATATGAGTTATCTCAGGTTGAAGAATATTCAACTGGGCTATTCAATTCCCAAAACATTGTTTAAAGCGCTTGGGGTAAGTAATTTCCGTATTGCGGGCACAATAGAAAACCTGCTTACGATTACCTCTTACCGTGGTCTTGACCCCGAAAAAGCAGGCAGTAACAACAATATTTACCCGATAGTAAGATCTTATTCACTTGCTGTTCAACTCGGCTTCTAAACTTGCTAAATATGAAACAATCAAAATATATTTCAACAACGATAACTGCAGCAGTACTGGCGCTTTGCCTGGTGATGCCCGCGTCGTGCAGGAAGAATTTGCTGGATCAGTTACCTACAACAGATCCTTCACCCACCACTTTCTGGTTAACCGAAGCAGATGCAACGGCCGGTCTCAACGGTTTGTATTCCGCCGTGAGGCCTTGCTTCGATCGTGATTACTACATGGATGGCCAGGCAGAATTTTTCAGGTGCCGCGGCACCAGTATAACAGCAGGAAACCTGCGGCTGGGCGATGCCTATAATGGCGGTAACTTTAATCCAACCGGTTACGGCAGTTCATTTGATAATATGTACAGGTACCTGTATGGTGCTGTTGACCGCGCCAATTATGTGATAGACAATGTTACAAAGATGCAGGCCAAAGGCGGTGCACTGGGCACGTCTGCAGTATTGCAGGTAATACAGGGCGAAGCGCGCCTGCTGCGCGGACTGGCTTATTTTAAACTGATATCCATGTGGGGCGATGTACCTTATTATACCATCTCGCCCACATCCAATGATCAGCTTGCCACACTGGCCCGTATACCGATTGGCCAGGTAAAAGATTCTATCCTGGCAGATTATACCTTTGCTTTTAACAACCTGCCGGTAAAAGCTTCTTTGTTGGGCCGCGCTTCCAAACCGGCAGCACTGGCACTCAGGGGTAAACTGCAACTTTACTGGGCATCCTGGAATAAATATGGCTGGCCCGAACTGGAAGGTTTTACACCCAGTGGCGCCGCTGCTACCGCCGGTTTTACCGCAGCTGCCAACGATTTTAAATCTGTAATAAACGATTACGGATTGACGCTGTATCTCAACGGAGACCCCGGCCAGATAGACGGCCTGGGCAAAAACGATGTGCTGCCCAATTACTTTACGCTGTTTACACCAAAAGCCAACGGAAACCCGGAAATGGTAATGGTGTTTACACATGGCGGCACAGGAACTTCGCAGGGAGAAGAACTGATGCGCGATGTTGCAGGCCGCTCTCATGAGGGTTCACAATGCTGGGTTACCCCGCGTTATGAAATTGCAAACCGCTACCAGTCTACCGTTACCGGAGATTTTGTAACGCCGCTGGTACCCATGAACCCTACCGTTCCTGCTACCGGCAATGTAGCAAGAACTACAGTCAATTCTGCGGTTAACCCAGACAGTTATCTTAACCGCGATTACCGCATGAAATCAAGCATCCAGTGGGACTATGAAGTGAGCGTGGGTATGGCTTCACTTGCATCTACCGGAAATGTGCCTTTTATTTACCAGACCTGGGCAGGTACTGTAAACATAGGCGGCACCAATTATATAACATACAATACAGACGGATGCAATTCGGGATATGTATTCCGTAAATTTTTGCGCAACTACGCCGGCCAGGGACGTTCTGATGGTGATTTTGCATGGCCTGTTGTACGCCTGGCAGACGTTTTCCTGATGTATGCCGAAGCCAGTAATGAGGTAAGCGGCCCGCAGGCTGATGCTATTGCGCTGGTAAACGCCATCCGCCGCCGTGGAAACCTGCCGGCACTGGCTCCTGCAAAGACAGCTGACAAACTAACTTTTTTTAATGCCATCGAACAGGAAAGAATTATAGAACTACTGGGTGAAGGACAACGTTCGTTTGACCTCCGCCGCTGGAGAGCCATTGAAAGAGTATGGGGCCCTCCGGGCAGTGCAGGATTATGGAGAATAGACACCTGGGGCGCCAATCAGACCCGCTACTTCCAGAACACGGCCGACCTGGAATACAAACAGGATTATATCTTCCGGATTCCGCCGGGTGAGCGCGACAGAAACCCCAATCTTACACAGAATATTCCCTGGAGATAGTTTTCCGAAACCTATACATATTCTACAAAATGACTAACACAATGAAAAAAAATATATCGATAACACTGGCCGTATTGCTCGCCGCCATTGCCTGTATTTCGTGCAGTAAGGACAAGCCGGTAGATGAAGATGGTTTGCTGATTACCACCCGGAGAGAATGTTATGTAAGTAATTTTGAATTGCTGGGCACAGATTATGTTACTGTTCGGGTAGGCAGTCCCGTTATAGATACTTCGGCCCAGACAGTAAAAGTAACCGTGGCATTCGGAACAGACCTTAAAAATCTGTATCCACAGTTTACACTGGCACAGGATTGCAAACTAAATCCCAAGATTACCGGCAGAACCGATTTTTCTGACCTGGGCAACCCAAAAAAATGGACCGTTATATCCGGAGATCGCCAGATTCAAAAACCGTATACAGTTATTATAACCGTTCAGCCACGGTAATGATTGTTAACTTAAAAAACAGCACCATGCAATTCAACATAAATTATAGCAAACAAACTTTCCTGCTGGGCATCAGCTTTCTGTTGCTGGCCGCCTGTAAAAAGGAAAAGTATGAACTGCCCACTGCTTCGGATAACCTGCAAAACGAGGCCATTAAAAGAACACTGGGCCCTAATATAGTAGGCCAGACCATAGAATTTGCGTATGGCATGGCCATAAAACCTGCCAAAGGAAAACTGGTTTCCTGCAAGGCAGACGCCTCCATTGCCGGAGCCGCCGGAACTTTTATGGACAACCGATCCTTTTTTACAAAATCAAATGGCGCCGATTCCGGTGTTCTTGTGGCAAGTCCGGCAGTTACCAGCGGTGCCACTACCACCATTACTTATAATAAAGATACTTCCGCCGCTACCATGCGTTATTACTATGTGATACCGGAAGCAGCCCGCGGTCAGTCGGTTACTTTTACATTTACTGCTACCAGTTCCAACGGCGAAACCGTTACATTGTCTATGGGACCTTACACTGTTTCAAAAATGGACATGGTACGTAACCTGGCCGTTAGCAATGGTAATATGGCCTATATTTCCATATCAGACACTGCTGTGTACAACGCGGCCAATGCTGCTACCAACGCCGCTAAAATAGATTTGGTTTACCTGTACCGCAATCTTACTACCAGTACTTTTGGCCATGCACTGGTATCTCCGGGTGCAGACACCAGTTACCTGCCTGGTATCACTTTGCCGGCCGGTGTAAACAGGATCACCAAAGAACAGAAAGTGTTCAATATGCAGGACTATAACCTGGCACGCCTGCAATACGGCGGCATTTTTGTGGACGATATCGATTTTCAAAAAATAGATCTGAGCGCGCAACCCAATTTTGCCATCAACCTGAAAGCCGAAGCCGGTGTTTGGGTGGAGACAGCCGATAAAAAATACAGGGCCTATATCTATATCAACTCAGTAAACGCCAACGGTTCTGCGGTTATCAGTATGAAAAGATATGCTTTGTAGTTAGGGTTGTGTTGTGTGTTGTGTGTTGTGTGTTGTGTGTTAAGTATTGTGTGCTTAAAATTGTGTTGAGTGTTGTGTACGTTTGCCCGCAAATAGTGATAGGTATTCCTGGCCCGAAACAATTCTTGCGTTGGCAAAAGCACTTAACACTTAACACTTACCACTTAAAACAATTTAAGATTGTGCTGAGTGTTTAAAATTGTGTTGAGTGTTGTGTGCTAAGTGTTTTGTGTTGTATACTTGTGTTATAAGTTGTTCGGAAGATAAGTGAGAGGTTTTTAACTTTTAACTTTTGACTTTTAACTTTTGAATTTAATTTTTTCCTTTCATAACCATCCCTTTTTGCAGGTATTTATTAGTGTGTAATTACACGTTAGTAAATACCTTTTTATTTTTTAATGTTGTAATCAATGCGCATGAAACGTTCACCATCTATAACTGGGAGTTTATTATTGCAGGCACTGTTTATTACGCTGATAAATTTTTCATTGCAGGGGCAGGCATTTATTCACCCGGGTATCGACCAGCAATCAAAAGACCTGGCAGCTATGAAAAAGAAAGTGCTTGCCGGCCAGCAGCCCTGGAAAGATGCTTACGACAGGCTGAAAGCCGCAACAGATACGCCCTTTGCCGTAAAATCGCATACACATGTGTTGCGTGGCCCCTATGGCAAGCCGAATATTGGTGGTGACGATCTTTCAAAATGTGCAAATATGGCTTATAACTATGCACTGGTCTGGTATATTACCGGTGACAAGGCCTATGCGGCAAAAGCCATCAATATATTAAATACATGGTCGCCGGTATTGTGGGATCTTGATTACAATGATGCCAAACTGCTGGCTGCATGGACGGGCCATACACTGTGCAACGCTGCGGAAATACTACGCTATTCTAATGCAGGCTGGCAGCAAAAAGATATAGCATCTTTTACAAAAATGCTCACCACCGTGTATTACCCGCTGATGCGGCCATACTATCCACAGGCAAATGGCAACTGGGACGGTGCCATCATTCATTCAATCATGGCCATAGCGATCTTCACCGATAACAGATCTTTGTTCAACAATGCATTGGATCATTTCAAACTTGCACGCGTAAACGGAAGCTTATTCAAATATATTTATCCAAACGGCCAGTGCCAGGAAAGCCCCCGCGATCAGGGCCATGTACAATTGGGTATAGGCGAATTTGCCGGCGCCGCACAGGTGGCCTTTACACAGGGTGTTGATCTATTTTCTATGGCCGGTAACCGGATAGCGCTGGGTTATGAGTACACTGCCGGATTTTTACTGGGTGAGAAACCATACTGTTATTGTACCATCTCTGAGCGGGCAAAAGCGCTGCGCGATGATTATGAATATGTATACCGTCACTATACAGCGCAGGGCATCGATCTCCCTTTTACAAAAAGAGCGGCGGACTCAGTCCGTGCCAAAGCATCCCGCAGTATATTAACCGCTGTACGCGCTGCGTTTGCCATAAAAGCTGCTAAAAAATCAAGTCCCAAGGCAAGTACAGTTGGCTATATAGCCGGAGCAGGCGCCTCAATGGATGCGTTGCCTGTTGTTCCGGCAGATGCTATCATGGTAGCACCCGGACAGCCGGTTCAACAGGCGTTGGATGCGGCGGCCGCTGGCAGCAAATGGGTGGTGCTGAAAGCCGGTGTTCATACTATTCCGGCAACGCTTGCCATGCCATCTGGCATAACGCTGATGGGTAGTGGATTATCAACCGTGCTGTTTCTTGATCCTGCGTCCGGTGGCAGAGAGGCCATCATCAACGCGGCAACCGATATGCACGATGTTACTATCCGCGATCTGGTCATTGAAGCTTGCAACCGCACCGACCCCGGTACTGACCCCAATACCTATCGTTCTTACAGGGGCGGGTATAATCGTGGTGGTATCTTATTCCGTGCCGGCAGTGAAGGTGAAATGCAGCATATTAGCTTTATCAACCTCACCATCAGAAATTCAACTTACGCTGGTTTATCTGTGAGTGGTGCAAACAATATAACGGTCACCAATTGTGATCTATCTGAAAACGGCGCCAGTGTGGCCCCCGGCCCTGCACTGCTGCATAACCTGCAACTGCTGCATTGCAAAGGAATCAGCATCACGGGTTGCAGGCTGGCAACCTCGCCTTCGGGTAGTGGCCTCGCGCTGGATAATTGCAGTGATGTGTCTGTAACCAACTGTGAAATTGCCAGAAATGGGTATTATGGTATTATGCTTTCAGAAAGCCGGCAGGTATCCATTACCGGCAACCTGGTAGAAGCGAATGATAACAGCGGTGTCATGGCGGAGTACTTATTCAATGGCAACGAAAATATAACAATCAGCAACAACCGTATTCAATATAATAACGGGTATGGGCTTGAATCCTATGCTGCTAAAAACAGTACCGCCAGCGGCAATATTTTTGAAGGCAATGGCCATGCTGCCAGTCAGCAGAAAATTAGCGCTGAAAAATCTATAAAGATGGATCCCTGACAATGCAGTTACAAAGGTGCAGTGTTACGCTCCATAATTCACGCCTACTCTGAGCGCCTTCAGCCCTGCCACGCCCTGCAGTTCTTCCAGTTCCAGGTGTTCCATATCATCGAGCAATACCTTTTTTCCCTGGAGCTGCTGAATGTAACCGGCATATTCATCGGCGTCTTTTTCGTTAAAGTATACGATGGCAATTTTGCCCGGCTGGGTAAGTCTTTCTGTACTGTTGAAGATATTTACCTTGTCTATTCTTTTTTTGATAATGTGGTACCGGATATTGTACGCACCTTCTACGTCAAATCGTCTTTCGTCGTTACGGAAACTGATGTCTATGGCTCGCGCATTTACAAAAATCAGCTGGGTGGTGTGCAGGGGGTATTCCAGTTGGGGTAATAATGAATGGGTAAGTTTTGCAATGGTGGCCATAGATTCCACCTGCCACAAACGCAGCCTTTCCACTTCGCGCAGAGAGAATGGAAGCTTGGGTGCTATAGACTGCCCAATATAGATATCATATTCCGTTCCGTCTGTCCTGAATTTTTCAAAATAACAGGGATAATAAGATTGCAAATCTTCTTTAAAGACGTCAAAATATTTACTGATGCTTTTATTAAGCAGCCGTATAGTATTTTCCAGTTGCCGTCTTTTCATGAAAACAGACCCGGTTTGTTCATCTGCTTCGTGAAAATAATTGTTAACGCATTCACTGATGGATTCGGCCATACTGGTAAATGTAGCCAGCAGGGGATGTACTTTGATAAAAAGAAATTCATTGAATTGCAATTCTTCCTCAACTGATACATAGGCAGTCATTTTCGACAACCACTGGCGGCATGATTCTATAAGAAGACCGGCATTGGCAAGGCCGTTCTCATTTAAAAAGTGCAGCAGGTTTATGAGCAGTCGCAGCTGCACCTGTAAATCTTCCCGCAATGCTTTATTTCTTTCAATCGTGGAATTGCGGATATCCACAGCGCCATATAAAGGATAAACATTTTTAAATGATATTTTTTCCAGCGCATTGTTTTTGTGTTCTATATCGTTGCTCCTGAAATAATGCCAGGCCACTTCATTGAATTTCCATTGCACGGAGGGCTGTATAACCGTAAATTTATCTTTTACAATGGTGTCTATGGAAATATTAAAATTATCAATCATTTTTTTCAGTAGCTGGGAAATATAGGGTACGGCCGGTTTTAACTTTCCAAATTGAATATCATTTAAAACGGTAGCACCTTCTGCTGCCCCGGTTTCCAGTATACCCACCAGCACGTCGTTAAAATAAACCGGCGCCAGCACATAGTAGTGAAAGCCTGCTTTTTTTAACGCGTTCTGTAATGGGGCGGGCAGCGAACTGCTGTTATCTGAAGACTGGTAAGTAATGTAACGGGGATCTTTTATATAATGATTGATATAACGGGTAAATACGGGCTTGGGAATACCTGCATCCCAGGAAGCTTTTACCAGGATGCTGTAAGGAAAATTTTCGTACAACAAAGCCGCCCGGTTGTTGACAGTAAAAAAGGGCATTATCCCAAACTTGTAGTAACTGTTGCCCAGCATGGTTTGCAAAAGCCGCGTAATATGAATAAAATCGCCCGATGCATTTTGTTTGTCGATGGTGATAATGGCTTTGCTTAATTGTTCAATGGATTGCTGTTCAGTTATTTCAGTGAGGGTAACAATAGAAAAGCCGTACGATGAAAAATTGCTGAGTGGTACCAGTTTTTCTATTTCATCATATCCATTGCTGCATTCAAAACAGGCCGAAATGGAATTATCGGTGAGCTTATCCGTTTTTAATTTTGTTTTTAGTTTCACTTCCACAAAACGGGTATCTATGTTAACGCGGAATGACTGGTAAAGACCTGTAACCGGGTTCAGAAAACTGCGTATCATTTCTTTTTTCTGCGGCAATTCAAAACCGTAGACTTTTTGCAGAATCAGGTCGTACTGTACCTGCTGGTGCAGCTCCTGCTGGTTTTCTTTTCCAGCCCAGTTTATCGCACCCATATCAATATCGGGCTTTAATTCAAACATGCGGTGAAACGCATTGCTGGCATAAAACACCTGGGGCGAAATACCGCTGGTTAGGCCAAACAGCATTTCATTTTCATCTTCTATCAGTGGAAAAACAACGCTGGCCACCAGTTCCAGCACCTCGTCATATTTTGCGGCATCAGAAACAGGTATGCCCTTAATCAGTTCGGGGTAAGAGCGGATCTTTTCCAGTACAAACCTGAAAAAATGAGAGCGGACACTTTTCTCTGTATTTGCTTTTTCTTCAAGAAAATCTATAAATTTTTTAAAACAGACAAATGATTCTACCGAATTCTCCTTCGTGGCAAACTGGTTAACCAGTAATACATCCTTCTTCATAATCTCATGACTTAAAATAATAAAACTCAAAACCGGAAACCCATCGTAAAATAAGGGTACCATCCTTCACCTGAATTGCCAGCCACCAGTTGTAAAACAACCATTTGCGCTGGTGCAAAATAAAATCCACCGCCGGCTCCCTGGTGCCATACTTTATCATTGAAGCCTTTCTGCCATACTTTACCGATATCATAAAAACCTACCAGTCCCAACTGGCCCGGTAATACATAGGATGCCAGGTTAGCCAGCTTTATCCTGGCTTCAAAGTTATTGTAGACCATGTGTTCACCGGCAAACCGGTATTGACGAAAGCCGAGTAAGTTATCTTGTCCGCCAAGGAACAACGACTGGTAAAAGGTTGCTTTGCCCGCAGTTATCCCTCCGCCAATGCGGTTGGCAATAACAAAATTAGCTTTCCTGTCAATATTTTTATAAACAGCTATCTGCGCAGTTAGTTGCATGTATGTTTTAGAATAATTATTCAGCCCTTTGTAACCTTTCCATTGCAGCGATATATAATTGCCGGAGGTTGGTAACAAAATATTATTCCGGTTCTCATAAATATAAGTTGCCATTATACCCGCATGGCCTTTATCTTTCCCGATTGTACTGCTGTCATAAGAATGCAGCAGGGATGTATTGGTTATAAATCGCCCGGTGTTGGCATCGGGATCCATATGATAATACTGAAAGGAAGGGCCCATGGAAAAATTACTGCGCAACGGGTCTCCCCACCTGAAAGCGGGGTTTACTTCGTACAAATCAAACCTGGTGCGGTAGAACTTTTTGAAATTGCCGGTCTTATCAAACCCGGAAGAATTCCCTCTTCCATAAAAATTACGCGTATTATCCGGCGCGTAGGCATTCATATTTAATGTAAAATCTGTATTGCCGAATACATCTATCCATTCACTTTTGTAAACAAGCCGATACGCATTGGTTGAAAATGAATGCGCAAAAATAAATTCCTTGCTGCTGGCAAACGGCGTTTTCCGGAATCCCTGTTTTATCCAGCGTACGCCTGCACCCAGTATTATTCCATCATCTGCGTTAAAACCCGCTGCCAGTAATGGAATCGTTTTATTGTAGCGGTCCGTTAGTTTCATGGCGGTGTTGGCAGCATTGTTGGATAGGTGCTGGTGCACAGCCTGTGAACTGCCCGTAAACACTGCGCCTGAATCTCCTTCATATACATGTATTTTTCTAAGGTATTTGGCCTTTCCTTCAAACTGGTATTGTTTGGAAGAAGCACCATCGCCGATGATCCTGATTTTTACAGGCGAGTTGTTATTGGTAACAGTAATCCGGTCTTCGCCACCAAACATATAGAGATGCAGTTCATTGGTAACAGCCGGGTCTATGGTGCGGTTGTACAGCAGTTTGTTTGTTTCATTGTTTTTAGAAATCTTATAAACAGACAGTTGTAATTGTCCGTTCAGGGTATCGGTAATGGTTACCTGCTCATTTTTATCTGAAAAAAGTATATCGATGTCTTTACTTAAGAATTTATAATATCGGATCATTGCACGCAGCAGTTCCTGCCTCCTGGTTTTTAACTGTTCAAATAATTTGTCGTGATAGATGCCGTAAACACCCGGTGGCATTTTTTGTAAAGCCGCTTCTATCACAGAATCTTTCAGTAAGCTTACCGAGCGATCAGTGGCTTTCTGCCAGTCCTCATAAGACAGTTCATTGGTAAAAATGCCGTCTATATTCCTTGCATTGAAAGAAAAAGTATTCACGTTCCGGATACGGCCGCGAAATCCCTGGAACTTGGGCATTATCCATGGCAGTGCCAGTATAGCAGGCAGCAAACCCTGGTTTATATAAAAGACCTGGTCCCGGTCGCGCGGTACGGGTATATATTTTTTATCTTTTCCCCCGGCGGTATCCAACCATCTCCACTGGTCGCCATGCCGGTCCCAATCGCCGATGAATATATCCTGTATGCGGGCATTCAGGAAAGCATGCTGGTCAATAGAATTATCATTGTCTTCTTTCAGTTTTTCCTGCATTTTAACAGTGGAAGTTGATTTGCCCAACGGCTCCCTTTCTTCCAGCAACATAATTTTGCCGGCAAAATCCCGGCTATAAATACCCAGTTTTTTATCCGGTGCAACATATACTATGGAAGGGTTTGAATGCGGTATACCCAGGGCATCAGAAAATACCGGTACCATCAGTGGGGCATATGGAAATATAGCTGAAACATTATCATGCAACAGGTCGGAAGCCAGTGTCTGGCTGAGTACCTCCGGCAGCAGGGCATCCGGGTATTTATCAACGCTCCGGAACACCCATTCTTTTTTGTCTTTGTCCTGCAGCCGCAAGGAATGTGTTTGCATGCCACCGCCCAGTTCGGTGGGATTAAAACCGGTAGCAGAAAGGCGCAGTACCGGAAAACTGGTTTCTATCTTCCATGCTTTCCGGTAGTTCTCGCCCAGCATACTGCGGTGGAATCCGCTAACATTGTCAAAAGATGGAATCAGCTGCATGCGTATACTGTCGCCCGTTATATCCTTTTCTTCCAGTGCTTTTGCCAGCACGGGCGGTGCATAGGCGCGGTTATACACAAATGATTCTTTTATATTTTCACCTGACACCGTGTAATAATGCAGGCGCATGCTGTTGTCTGTAAGTATATCGGCAATCACATAGCCGCCGGAACTTGCGGCATAAAGACTTCCTTTCCCTTTTTTAACAGGCCGGATCTCCGATCCGCCACCGCTAACTACTTGCAAAACCGCATCCTGGATCAGTTGCAATGAGTGATCGTGACCCGCCGCATTAATTACATTGGGATGTTTTGTCAGAATATCATTTACCGACCTTTTCATGTCCTGGTACAATACATTGCCCAGGTCTCCGGGAGGCGGAAACGATTTTCTGAGTATGGGGTACAATGAGCCAATAACAGGCAGCGGGATATAGAGATTTTTATCTAAACTGGTAAACGGAAAAATATGTTGTTTAAAAGTGTAGTACCCGCCATGCACGCCGCGCGTGGCAAAAGGGTGATGTGCGGCAAAGATGATCGTTTTATTGCTGTTACGGCGTACAATATCTTCCAGTTTACCCAGTACATCTCTTTTGGTTTTACAGGGACAGTCAGATCTGTCGGCATGTTTGCTATACGGGTATAACCACCATTCTGTATCCATGGTTACAATAACCAGGTTGTCTGTAACCGGTAGTTCGTACGGGCCGGGGCATGCGTCTGATGGAATCACCTGCAGCAATGAATCCTGGCGGCTGTTGATAAACGCATTCAGAGCCATTATTTTCTGGTAACCGGCCGGGCCGCCGTTATCCCAGTCGTGGTTACCCGGAATAAAAAAAACGGGGATACCGTTTTTGCGCAGTATTTCATACTGTGAGCGAAGAATATTCAGGGCGTTGTCTTTTGCGTCGCCCGAAGCTTCAATGCCTTTCGGATAAATTATATCGCCCAGGAAAAGGGCCAGGGTTTTTCCGGCGATTGATTTGCCCGCGGCATCTTTTAATACAGCCTGCTGGGTGGCATTTATTTGCCCGGCGTCACCTATCAGAATTACCCGATATTGTACTTCTTCCTGGGCCGCGCCATGTAGCCAGCAACCTGTAAATAAATAAAAAAGCAGGTAGATTTTTTTCATGAAAATCTATTTATTTACCAGGAGGGTTTATTTATGCGTTCATTTTTTCTGGTATGCAAATTTTAGAATGGTGGCATCACCCGCATTTCCAATCTCATTTGAAATATACATATTGCCGGCTTTATCAAAAGCGATCCCTTCCGGCTGGTTAAACAGTAAGGCACCCAACGGGTAGGTATTCAGCAATTTCCATTTTTCATCTGTAACCACCAACAATTTATTGACAGAAGAGATAATATACCATTGATGGGTAATAGGATGCATGGCCATTGCCGAGGGCCGAAACTTTTTTCGACCTTTTTTACCCGCTCCTGGTGCAGCCTCTTCTTCTACTGAAAAATTTCCGGCGGGCGTAAGCTTGCCATCCGCCGCTGCAGCAAATATATACCCGCTTACAAAGTGTTCGCCTTTATCATCTTTACAACTCTTGCACAACACATACAACTGGTGATTGTTTTCGTCTGAATATAAAGCTTCATACTCGCCTTTGGGCAGCAAACCATCCTGTTCTGTAGCTTCAACCTCCTCATTGTTCATGGCCGTCATAGGGAAACTAAAAAAAATGCCATCACTGCGCAGCAGGTGCATTTGTCCGTTACAGATAGCCAGGTCTTCATAGTCGCCCGCAGTTGCAAATTTAATATGTCTGGGTTCTTTGTCGCCGGGTTGGAAATAAAAAAGCCTGCCTTCTTCATCCTGTTCCGCATAAATGGTATCGGGGTTGCCATTATGAAATGTAATGCCCGATATCTCGTCCAGTACCGGTGGCATATTGAAGATATGAGGCTTGGCCAGGTTGTAGCCTGGCAGGTTTATCTTTTCTGCAGGCTGAGAGCAGGCAGCAAGGGTAAGTACAATGGCGGTAAAGATGATGATGGCCGATCTGTTTTTCATGATTGCGCTGTTTGTTGCTGGTTTAATAATTGGTAAATGGCCAATTGCGAGTGAACAGGAGCGCCCGTTGCCGGTACGGGTATATTATTTGCCGGCGCAGTTATAGACACGGCCTGTACATTGTCTTGCAGCTGCAGGTTGATCATTTGTTTTATTTCTTTCTTTATGCCGGGATCATTCACCGGAAAGCAAACCTCAATCCGGCGGTGAATATTGCGGTTCATCCAGTCGGCAGAGCCAAGGTACATTTGCTCATTGCCATTGTTGTGGAAAACAAATACCCGGCCATGTTCCAGGTAGCGATCCACTATCCGGGTTACGGTAATGTTTTCACTCATTCCGGGCATGCCGGCCTCCAGGCAGCAGATACTTCTTACCAGCAACTGAATGGGTACGCCGGCCTGTGACGCTTCATACAGCTTGCCGATGAGTTGTTTCTCTTCCAGGTTATTCATTTTAATGATGATGCCCGATTTTCGTCCCTGTTTTGCCTGGTTGATTTCATTGTCAATCAATTCCAGGAAACTATCCAGCAGGTTAAACTGCGCCACCAAAAGGTGTTTAAAAGCAATTTCTTTTTTGCCGGAAGGTTTGCGCCGCCGGGTAAGAAATATAAACAGCAGTTCCAGCTCCATTACCATACCCGGATGGGTAGTAAAAAGGACATGATCGGTATAGAAACGGGCTGTTATTTCATTGAGGTTACCGGTGGCCAGTAATCCAAAATACCGGAACCGGTTGCCGTTCTTCTTTTTTACCAGGGCCACTTTGGCATGTACTTTCAGCGCCGGTATGCTGTTGATGATGGTTACGCCGGCCCCTTTCATTTTCTTTGACCAGCGCAGGTTATTGTCTTCATCAAAACGCGCTTTCAGTTCAATAAATACGGTTACTTTTTTTCCATTACGGGCAGCCGTTATAAGCGCATTTACGATGCGTGAATCGCCTGCTACACGATACAGTGTCACATAGATTTCCTTTACACTGGCGTCTGTGGCGGCTTCATTAAAAAATCGCAGTATGGTGTCGTACGACTGATATGGCGTGTTCACCAGCCTGTCTTTTTGTTGCATCGCCTCAAAAATGGAATCTGGGGCGCCCGGCATTACGGGCAGGGGGGGCTGAGCTGGGTATAACAACTGTATATTTTTGACCGGCAAATTGCCCAGGTCTTTCAGGTTGTGGTAGCGGCCGCCTTCCACCATATTTTCCGGCGGCAGGTTTAGTTTGCCCATTAGCCATTGCAGCCGTGCCTGGTCCATACCCGGCTCATATAAAAAACGGGTGGCACTGCCGTCATCCCGTTTGCTTAGTTTTTTTTCTATTTTAGCCACCAGGTCGCCTTCGTATTCGTCTGCCAGATCCAGTTCCGCATCACGGGTTACTTTTATATTCCATGCAGCCGGCAGCGTATACTCCGGAAACAGCAGGGGCAGGTGCTGTTTAATGATATCGTCCAGAAAAACAATGTATTGGGTATCGTTTTGCACAACCGTATAAAACCTGGGCAGCGCATCAGAAGGAATGTTTATGATAAATGCTTTCTCACGTTTGCTAACTGTGCGGCAAATTACCGCCAGGTAGAGGGCATTGCTTTTTGGAAAAAAAGAAACATGGTCTTTCGACAGTTCCACTATTTGAAGAAAGGTCATAACAGAAGCCTGGAAATAGGCTTTCAAAGCTGGCGCTATGCTTTCGGGGGTTTCTTTGTTGTACAAAAGTTCTATTCCGTATTGCTGCAATTCCGGAATAAGTTGGGTACGCAACGTCATACCAAAGGTTTGCTGTTGTGCTGCAATCATCTGGCGGGCGCGGTTCAGCAAATCAATATTTTCAGGATCAGCCGGTTTTACTTTATTCAGCAGGAAAATAGAAGGCATTCTTACCCGGTAGAATTCATCGAGGTTGGAAGAGAAAATAGAAAGAAATTTAAACCGCTCCATCAAAGGAACTGCGTTGCGGCCACCCTCTTCCAGCACCCTGCCATTGAATGATAACCAGCTGAGGTCCCTGCTTAAGAATTGTGTATGCATCAGTACTGTTTATCCGAAAAAAATAATGGCTATTCCAAATGCCAGCACCGCAATAATCAGCGTAAACATAAAAATGGTATAGGAGATACGAAGCAGTTTGTATTTGTGGCCCAGTACGATACCCTGTGAGTGAATATCGCGGATAAGGCTGGAGTATAAAAACTCACCGTCATTCATTACCTGTTGCATGCCTTCGTAATAATGTTCAAAATCCATTTTGTAAAAGTTTCCAAAAAACAGCAGGTTCACCGATTTTCGTTCCAGCTGGTCGGGCGAAAAAGATCCTCCCGGAATTTTAGGACGCGTAGCCAGTACGGAAAATACAACCGCGGCCACACTGCCCGATAAAAGCAGCAGGGTAGGAATAAGCAGGTTGGAATTGGTTTCCAGACGCCGCGCCATTAAACCCAATACCACTGAAAGAATAATTGAGTTTACCGAAATCATAATATTGGCTTTGCTGTCGGCCATATCGCTCAGTCGCTGGTGGTTGGCAGATGCCACACGGAACATGGTCTCTATACCGCGGGTGGGCTTCTCTGCTTTTTTTTGTTTGGCCTGTACTTTTCCATCACTACGGGCGCCTGTTCCGGGCAAAGCCTGCACCGGGGTAGTAATCACGTAAGCATCTGCTGGTGCGGCAGCTTTTTTTGTTTCCGGTTCACCGTTTTCTTTTTGTTTGTTCAGCAACTTTTCCAGGTTCTCCTGTTTTTTCTGGTCGAGCAGCAACCTGCAATAATCGGTATGAAAATGATGCGTCTGCAATAGTAGGATGGTACCTTGCCGCCAGGATTTTTTAGTTATATCCCTGTCTTTATCTGATTCAGCCTCTTTGCGCATCTGTTTATTCAGGTTCACAAAATTATCGGTACCCAAATGAAACAGGTCGCCATCGCAAACTATCTGTTCCAGCAGGTTGTTGGGCCGCTGTGGCATTTGCGTAGCCATGATACAGGCTTTTACCTGTTCAATGGTGGCATCATCCACCCCATTATCTTTTAGAAAACCGGCGGCCATATTGGCGCCTGCCTGTTCATGACCGGTAGCCTCGCCCAGGTAGTAACCCATATCATGAAACCATGCGGCTGCAATGACTACAAAAAAATCATGCTCGTTCAGCTGGTAATGATTGCCGATTTTGGTAACCGCGGCTACCACATTTTCTGTATGCGTTTTATTATGATAAGGTAATTGCCGGGAAATGGTTTTTTCAAAATATCGACTGATGTACTGCTGTGTTTTTCCGGATAACAGGGTGTAGTCCATTATATGGCTGTATTTTTTTATTTTTTGTAACCACCGTCCAGCGGGCAGGTATTATATTGCTTGCCTTCACTACTGGTCAACGGGTGTAGCATACAATTATTCTGCCGCAAATAAGGCGTTTGAATGATGTGAATACCCATCCCGTATCTCTCTTTTTGTTCTGGTTGAATGCCTGAATTTTACAGCGTGCAATGTTAGTGTTTCGTGGCAGTCCGCAACAGGATGTGTTACACACCACAAATATAAGGGCAGTCTGACTAAACCTGCTTACCCAGCCATCGGTCTGAGCTGGCTGCACAAAATATAACACTATTGATCCGGCCCGTTTTTACTGCCGCAAAGCAGCAATCTGTTGCTGAATCAGCATCAGCAGTTCCCTGTCGATGGCAACGGGCTTTTCGCCAACGCCTGTTACTGATACGGCACGGTACTCGCCTTCTTCATCGGGTTCAAAATATACTTCGCTGTTGCCGACAGATACCCTGAATTGATGGGTGTACCCAAGCACTACCAGCCTGGCCGTAAGATCGAGCGTGCTGCCTTTATAATAAACCGAAATGGTAAAAGGTTCTGTCATTCTTGTAAATATACGTTCATTACAGTCCGTCTAATTCCGCAAAACCTCCCAATACGAGGCTTCAGACCGGCTTTTGGTCCGACCTGCGCAGGTATGCTATATTCATATTTTATCATAACAATCCTGAAAATCCGCGTGCCATCAGACCGGCCTGCCTTATTGTTCCAAACCCTGTGAAAAGCATAATGAAATCGTTTTCATAAATAAAAGGAAGCCTTGCCTTCCAATTTTGGTTTAAAAATATCAATTTTATAACTTAGGGATACCCGGATAATGTATTCAGCACCCGGAATCTATACTACTTTCAACCCGTTTAAAAACAATATCATGAACACAAACAATTTTGAAGCTGTACCGCTTAAAAACCTCGATGAATGGGAAGAGGATCTGCTTCGCAGGTACCCGGATCCGGAGACAATTGCTTCTGATAAGTCAACAGAGGAATACCGCAATTACGATGCGCCGGAAAGGGACACGGTGAAAGAATTCTACCGTTTAAACCATACCTATCAAACCTATGCTTTTGTGCAGGAGAAAAGGGCCGGTTTCCTCAAATTTGATAAGAAGGAGATGCCGGTATGGGATGCCTTTCAGTTTTTGAACCAGCTGGTTGATGATTCGGACCCCGATACCGACCTGGACCAGTTTCAGCACCTGCTGCAAACATCGGAGGCAATCCGCAGAGACGGACACCCCGATTGGATGGTGCTGGTAGGTCTGATGCATGATATGGGTAAAGTGCTTTGTCTTTTTGGAGAACCACAATGGGCAGTAGTAGGCGATACCTTCCCGGTTGGCTGCGCTTATTCTGATAAAATAGTATTTCCTGAATTCTTCAAAAATAACCCCGATTACAATAATCCTGCATACAATACCAGGTACGGGATATATGAGAAAGGTTGCGGACTGCGCAATGTAGATATGTCATGGGGGCACGATGAATATGTGTACCAGATGATGAAAGGCCGCATACCGGAAGGCGGTTTGTATATGTTGCGTTACCATTCATTTTATGCATGGCACCGCGAAGGACAATACGATTACCTGCTGGATGATCACGATCGCGAAATGCTGAAATGGGTTCAGCTGTTTAACCCGTACGATCTCTATTCAAAAAATCCAACACCGCCAGACTGGAAAGAACTGCGTCCGTATTATGAAGGACTGGTAAAAAAATATTTACCGGACACGCTTAAATTCTAAGGCCAGACAAAAAAAGAATTTTTGCTCCGCAGGGTTTTGCGCAGCAATCAACATATCAATCGCACAATATGCACTGGAAAGTGACTGTTGTGCGATTTTTTTTTGTGCTTGATTTTGCATTAGGTGAAGAATGAAAACCTGGATCTGCATATCCTATCCAATAATAAGACCGGTGCATTTGTAGTTGTTGGTGAAAACACCAACAACGGCGGCAAAAGTGAATGTTGTGCGATTTTTTATGCCTGTTATATTTTACACGGCTGTTTTTGACCTTTCTCTTATCCTTAGCTTAATCGCTAGACGGCAAATTGTTTTTGAAAAGACACAATCACTGTAGATATGATTTCTGCAGATTCGTCAATAAGTTTATGCAGATCTTCAGTAGAATGCGGGTTGAAGGGATATGATTCAATTTCCCTGATCCTTGTTTTCATGGATGCAATACCCAGGTTGTCGATACTTGGTTTCAAACTGTGGGCAACGGATCTTATTTTTTCAAAATCATTGCTGTGCAGGGCATTTTTCATTTCATTGAAAGAGGCCGGTGCTGTCTTTATAAATAACGAAACCACCCTGGCAACAAATACCTCGTCTCCATGGCTCAGTTTTCGCAAATTGCCAAGATCAAATAAATCTTCTTTTCCGGCAGCATTGTCCTTCTCCAGTGGTGCCGCCGTTATTTCTTTTCCCAGCAAAGAAGCAATGGTTCTTACCAGCACGGCTTCTTCAAACGGCTTCGAAATATAGGCGTTCATACCGGCATCGAGGCATTTATCGCTTTCACCTTTGATGGCGTTGGCCGTAAGCGCGATAATGGGAATACTGGTGCTGATATGCGATCGGATAAAATGGGTGGCGGCAATGCCATTCATGACCGGCATCTGCACATCCATAAGCACCAGGTCAAATTTTTCTTTGCGCAGCATGGCAATTGCTTCTTCACCATTAACGGCTTCTTTAAAATCCACGCCATAATGTTCCAGTACGGTAGTCGCCACCAACCGGTTCATTTCATTGTCTTCTACCAGTAAAATGCGGCTGCCCTTTAGTATGGAACTGTCAAATTCAATCGTTTCTTTTTCCGGCATATCCGATTCACTGCCTTTTACAAATGGCAGCGTAAACGTAATAGAAGTGCCATGGTTTTTCCGGCTGCTCACAGAGACCGTGCCACTCATCAGTTCAATCAGTTTTTTGCTGATAGACATGCCGAGGCCGGTACCACCATATTTCCTGGCCACACTATTGTCTTCCTGGGAGAATTTGGTAAACAGCTGGCTGAGAAAAGCCTCATCCATTCCTATTCCGGTATCGGTGATGGTTACCTGCAGTTGCTGAATATTGTCTGCAGACGAGTGCAGCCTGCAATGTACTTCCACGCTGCCTTTCTCGGTAAATTTTATAGAATTGCTGATCATATTCAGCAATACCTGTTTAAAACGATAAGGATCGCCAATGAGCACGGCATTGATATTTTCATCTATATAAGTATCCAGCATCAACCCTTTTTCTTCGGCTTTGTGCTGCATTACCTGTATACCGCTTTTGATAAGCGATGTTATATTGAAACCGATGTTTTCAAGGTTGAGTTTGCCGGCTTCAATTTTAGATATGTCAAGAATATCATTGATAATAACCAGCAGGTGTTCCGCAGAATTGTGAATGGCATCCAGGTAAATGGATTGCCGGGTGTTGAGCGTTGTTTTTGTAAGCTGGTGGCTCATGCCCATAATAGCGTTCATGGGCGTTCTGATCTCGTGGCTCATGTTTGCCAGGAAGAGTTCTTTGGCCTGGGCAGATCTTTCTGCCTGCAGTTTGGCTTCCTTTAATTCATACTCCAGTTTTTTCTGTTTGGTAATATCCAGGTGTATGCCAATGGAACCAATGAGTTCTCCTTTATCGTTGTAGTGCGGCGCGCCGCTGATCAGCCACCATTTGCGCTCACCGGTTTTATTCAAAACAGTTATTTCATAAGCATCGGAATGCCCCTGCTTTCTCAATTCATTTTTTTGCTCAATGATACCTTCATGATCTTCCTTTCCAAAAAGCGCACTGGCTTTCTCGCCCAGCAGTTCATTCATTGAATAACCGCTCATTTCGCAAAAGCTCTGGTTGGCAAAAGTGATGATCTCGTCATTGTCTACTTCCAGCAATCCCAGTCGCATATTAGCCGTTATGTTCCTGTATTTTTCTTCGCGGATGCGCAACATGTTTTCTGCCTGTTTCCTGCTGTTTATTTGTCCGTCCAGGTAGTTTACAATATCCAGTAATTCATCAGATTCATTTTCTTCTTTAAACGATTCTGTTTTTACCGATATGGAATGGATGGAATCTTTCAGCCTGCTGATGGAAACCTGTTTCAGGTTAATTTCTTCCTTCAGCTTGTTGTTGATTTCTATATAATCTTCTTCATTGAGGCGGAATGCGTGGTTGAGCAATTCAATATCGCGCTCATAGGCGTTGTACGAACTGTTAACCGCTTCAATGAACCGGTTTCCTTCTTCCGATTCAATAAAACCGGCTGGTAAAAATTTAAAAACTTGTTTATTCAGCAGCCTGTTCAATTTCATAAAAAGTAGTAATTGACATGGTTTGATTATGCAGTTGCGAACTGTCTTTGGTAAGGCAAGGGGCAATTTCGCCGTAAGAATAGAATCCCGAAAGAATGGTCTGCCCGCCAAAAATTTCGTCTACTGCTGTCAGTTCCTCATCTATTCTTTCATTGAGTACCAGTTTGCGCCCAACACAACTCACCAGGATGGCCAGTTTGGGTGTACAAGCATTATTTTCGAGTGTTTGAATGGCAGCATTGGTAGCGGCATTGGTAAGACGGTCTAAATTGGCCCTCATAAAACGCACTTTGGAGCCCTTCGGCACATCGCCTGCGAATACCATACTCTTATCAGAATTGTCTATGGATAGAATGGTCCTTACCAATGGTTCGGCTTCTTCGGAAAGCTTTAATGACAACGGAAAAAACAGGGCCGAACCCGGTAATGCTTCCGCTTCTTTTCCGAGGTATTTGGTATATAAGTCCAGCGCGTTTTTACCATCTATTTCAAAAAGCCGGTTAGAGACAGCGCTCGTCACCAGGCGTTCCGGACCAAAATTCTCCCATCCCGCTTCTGTGCCATACTTTACCACCAGATCTTTGCCGCTGAGTGCTATGGCAACAATATTACCCTCTCCGGGTTTTGCATTAATGCCGGTAAGCGTGGAAACAAAGTTATAGCCATCAGCCGCCAAGCCGCCACTCACTGGTATTTGCGTAGTATTTGCCTCATTGATGCCCCTGATCAACTCGCTGCCATTTACTTTTTGGCCGTCGGAAAGCAGGAAAATAAATTGGGTATCGGCAACCGCTATTTTTTGCAGGAGGCTAAACCCGGCATCATAACTGTTGGCATAATCCGCTATGTTTACTGAATGGCTCTGAACCGTTGTTTTGTTGAACTGTATAGCTGTGGCTGTAAAACCTTCGTCTTCTACCGCGGTATTCACGATAGCGCCCGCAGCAGAACAAATTGTAATGGCCGCATTTGGGAACTGGTTGTGTATAACGGAATAGGCATCGTCGGCGGAGATGGATTGCTTGTCGCCAAAACAAAGCACCCATTGCACTTTTTCGTTCTGCAAGGCATCGCTTTTTGGCTGAATGACCAGCTTGCCCGACTGGTATGTAAATAAGGCGGTTTTCATTTTTCTGGAAAGAGTTAATGGTTTATGGAACAGGTTTACATGCGTGTATCCGGCATTGTATTAACGTTGATTAAACGGCTTTGGTATTACTATCTATTGCTAATTACACAATAGTACTGGCATAAGAATTTTATATAGGTAAACATTTATAGCTATCAGCAAATGCCTTAGAAAACTGCAAAAAATCAGTTGCTTCAATGGAAAAGAACTTCAGAATAGCTGCACTTGTAGCAGCGGCGGTTTGCAAACGATACCCACTAATGTTATGATTCCGGCAAGGCAGCGTATAATTGTTTACATTTATTTACTTTAATTTAGACAGCAACTAATTACCGAACCTTTTACAAAGCCATATGATTAAGCAATTGCTCCTGCTCATCTTCCTCATTTATTGCTGGCAGACGCCCGTGTATGCCCAGAACCGGTACCAGGCCAACTGGGATTCATTAAAAAAGTACCAGACACCGGATTGGTTCCGCGACGCAAAATTTGGCATCTTCATACATTGGGGCGTTTACAGTGTTCCGGCATTTGGCAGCGAATGGTATCCACGCGAAATGTACCGCCAGGGTACAAAAGAAAATAAACACCAGGTTGAAACCTATGGTCCTATTAGCCAGTTCGGTTACAAAGATTTTATACCGATGTTTAAAGCCACACAATGGGATCCGGTAAAATGGGTAGACCTGTTTAAAAAAGCAGGCGCCAGATATGTTGTGCCGGTAGCGGAACACCACGACGGCTTTGCGATGTATAAAACAGCGCTCTCCAAATGGAATGCATTTGAAATGGGTCCCCACCGCGATGTAGTGGGGGAGCTGGCTGCAGAAGTAAAAAAGCAGGGACTTGTTTTTGGACTTTCTTCTCACCGGATAGAACATTGGTTTTTTATGAATGGCGGCCGCCGGTTCGAATCGGATTTTCTGGATCAGAAGAATATGGATTTCTACGGACCTGCGCGCGAAGAGATAGAAGCGCCCTCACCCGAACATATGAACGACTGGTTGCTGCGCTGTACCGAGCTGGTAAATAATTACCAGCCACAACTGTTCTGGTTCGATTGGTGGATTGAGCAACCTGCCATGGACCCCTACCGGAAATCATTTGCAGCTTATTATTATAACAAAGGATTGGAATGGAACAAAGGCGTAGTGATCAATTATAAAAATCAGGCATACCCCGATGGCATTGCCGTGCTCGACCTGGAACGGGGCAAACTGGCGGGTATCCGCAAACAAGCCTGGCAAACAGACGATGCCATCGGCAATCAATCATGGGGCTACGCGGCAGGCAATACTTTTAAAAACGCGCAGTATGTGATCACCAACTTAATTGATATTGTCAGTAAAAATGGCAACCTGCTTTTAAACATCGGTCCGCGTGCAGATGGAACTATTACAGACGAAGAAACACAAACATTGCTGGGCACCGGCAAATGGCTGGAGGTAAACGGTGAAGCAATCTATGATACCCGCCCATGGAAAATATTTGGAGAAGGCCCTACTGAATCTGCCAGCGGCTCCTTCTCCGATCAGAAGATCCCGTTCAATGCAAAAGATATCCGGTTTACCATAAAAGGAGAAACCCTGTATGCCATTGCATTGGGCGCACCAGTAGAAAATACGGTGATAAAAGCCCTGGCTTCCAAAGCGGGTAATGGCAACGTGGCCGGTATTGAACTGGTGGGCAGCAACGAAAAAATTTCATGGACGCAGCAGGAAGCCGGGTTAACCATAAAGCCTGTAAAAAATTATCCTTCAGAAAACGCGGTGGTATTCCGGATAAAATTAAAATAATCTGTTAGCGGATGATGACACAGACAAAAAGAATCTTCATCGCAGATGCAATACAAAAAAATCCTTGTATATCCGGGTGCACAAAATTGGCATAAGCAATCAAAGTGATCGCAACATTGTTAACATGCCGTCCGTATCATAATTGGCAATGCCTTCATGTTTATATACCAGTTGGCCATTTGAATTGATGATAAGGGTAGTAGGCAATGTTCCATTGAAAAGATCGCCGGAAATGGCGGCGGTCGCCTGGTATACCGGCAGGTTGTATTGGTGCTTGCGCATAAAAGCCGCTGACAATGGTAAATTGTTATCTGCATCGGCCAGTATAAAAACAACATGTTCGTCTGTCTTCAGCTTATTGTACAGGGCATTTACAGAGCCCATTTCAGCAATACAGGGCGGGCACCAGACTGCCCAGAAGCTGATGAAGATTGCCTTTCCTTTCAGATCGGCCGTATTGATGCGGTTGCCATTGCTGTCTGTAAATAAAAGTCCTGTAATAGCCGGTAATTCATGAATACCGGTTTCTTTTTTAGTGCTGGCATTGAACAAGCCGGTGCGAAGCAACCCTTTTAAAAAATAAGCTTTGGCATTGGGCACAAATAAAAGCACGCCGGTAAAGCATATCAATACAATAGTGAAAATATTTTTTCTGAGAAATGATTGCAAATAAATCGGGTTTTTATTTTTTCTTATCGCTGGCCGTTATATAACCATTGAATGAAATAGACTGGCGGTTGTTGCTGGTAACTTGTAATGATGCGGTGCCATTGCTAAAAATAGTTAATTGCATTTGCTGTACATCTTTGGCATCTCTAAATTTTATGGCAGCATCCCACCTGCCTTTTTTCTTTTCGGTCAGACTGTATTCAAAATCTTTTGACGTAAATTGAATGCCGGCATCTGATGTATTAATAGGCGCTGAATATGCCCTGCCAAAATAGGGTAATTGCGACACAATAGCATCTTTGGATACCTGCAGGCTGTATTCGCTGGTGAGTTGGCGCAACCTGCCCGATAATGGTGTAACGGTTTGTGGTTTAAATGTATAATCCTGGTTGGCTACAAGTGTGGTAATACCGGCGGTTTTTACAGAATCTTTGTTTTTTTGTGCAATGGATGAACCGGGTATTGCAAACAAAGCCAATAGTACTACGGTTAACAACGTAAAAAAGTTATTTTTTTTCATATCAAATTTTTTATCTGGCAGCCTGCAAAAAGGATGGGGTTTTTACTGGCAATGCCATTGTGAACAGTTATAAAAATATTAATTAAGTTTTTATGGCTGTATTTTTATTGGTTAAAGTTATAAGATTCAATGGCATTTTACACATTCAATAACATGAAAAAAATTCTGCTGGTTTTGGGTATTGCATTGCTAGCTGCTAATAGTAAAGGCCAGGTAAAGCCGGGCAAAATCACTTCGGGCAACCCATTGTTCCCTGGTTGGTACGCAGACCCCGAAGGGGCCGTTTTTAATAAGCAGTGGTGGATTTATCCAACTTTTTCGGCGCCGTACAATAAACAGGTTTTCCTGGATGCTTTTTCGTCGGCCGACCTGGTCAATTGGAAAAAACATCCGGCCATATTGGATACCGCTGCCGTAAAATGGGCGAAGCGTGCTATGTGGGCGCCGGCCATCATAAAAAAAGGCAATCAATATTTTTTGTTTTTTGGCGCCAACGATATTCAAAGCGATGCGGAAACGGGTGGCATTGGCGTGGCTGTTGCCAATACACCCGGTGGCCCGTTTAAAGATTACCTGGGTAAACCGCTGGTAGACAAATTTCACAATGGCGCACAGCCCATCGACCAGTTTGTTTTTAAAGATGCAGACAATAAGTACTATTTAATATACGGCGGCTGGCGGCACTGCAATATTGCGCGGTTGAAAGATGATTTTACCGGCTTTATACCTTTTGAAGATGGAACCGTGTTCAAAGAAATTACACCCGATAAATACGTGGAAGGGCCTTACATGTTTATAAGAAACAATAAATATTATTTTATGTGGTCGGAAGGCGGATGGACCGGACCCGACTACAGCGTGGCATATGCAATGGCGGATTCGCCTTTTGGACCGTTTAAACGCATCGGTAAGATTTTACAACAGGATACCGCTATAGCCACCGGTGCGGGTCATCATTCAGTGATAAAGGTTCCCGGCAAAGACAAGTGGTATATTGTATACCACCGCAGACCGCTCACCGAAAAAGACGGCAATTCCAGGGTTACCTGTATAGAACATATGTATTTTGATGCAGAGGGATTGATAAAGCCCGTAACCATTACCAAACAGGGAGTTGAAAAATATACACTTCAGTAAAACTGTGTCTAAAAAATTGCCTGCTGCCATGGTTATATGCCAGTTGCTGCGTGTGTTGCCGTTATTGATGGTTTACCTGCTGTTGGCCGGTAATGCAACCGCGCAAAAGGAATACAATGAACCCTTAACAACCAATAGGGTATTGTCTTCTTTATACAACGTTTCGGAATTGCCGCAGTACTTGCCCGGGTCGTACAGCGCGCAGGTGTCCAGCTATGATACCACCGGAGGCAATGATGACGGATTTAGCGGCAAATATTCATATAAACGCAGAAATGCAGACAGCAGCCTGGTTCTGTTTGATGTGAAAGGGACAGGATGCATCAACCGCATCTGGACGCCCACGCCCAACACCGATACGCTTGATTTTTTCCTGGACGGTAACAGTACGCCCGCACTTTCTATTATGTTCGGCGATCTCTTTTCAGGAAAACTGCAACCATTTATGGCGCCGCTTTGCGGCAATGACCTGGGCGGTTTCTATTGTTATTTCCCCATCCTTTTTAACAATGGTTGCAGAATAGAAAGTCGTGGTAAAAAGATCCAGTTCCATCAAATCCAGTACCGGCTGTATCCGCCGGGCACATCGGTAAAAAGTTTTTCCGTCGCAATGGATGCAGCTGTACTAAAAGAATTGCAGGAGATACAAAGGGTATGGGGAGAAGGCGGCATGCAGTCCCTTTTCCAGGCGCCAAAATTTCCATCACTGAATACAAAACAAGTTGAACTGAAACCGGGCGATGACCTTGTAATTTTCAATAGCGGTACAGGCGGAAGAATTGAAAGTTTAGCGTTCACCAATGCCAGTGGCTTTGAAGGCTTAAATAAGCTGGTTGACATAGAAATCACCTGGGATGATGATACAACACCGGCGGTATATTGTCCGCTGGCAGATTTTTTTGGATATGCTTTCGGAAAACCGGCCATGCAAAGTCTTTTGCTCGGAACCCGCGGCGATACCAATTATTGTTATATTCCGATGCCTTTTGATAAAAAAGCAACTATCCGTGTACGTTATAGGAAACCGCCACCGGGCGTCAGTGCGCCGGCCATCCGTTTCAAGGCAGGCATTTTTGCAAGCAGCGTTAAAAGAAATACTGTAACCGAAGGTCGTTTTTATACTTCCTGGAACAGGCTCGCCAAAATTGGGCAGATGCATGTGTTGTTAAATACCCAGGCACGCGGACATTATATTGGCACATTGTTGCAGGCACAGGGAATGATACCCGGCATGACCTATTTTTTTGAGGGCGATGATTCTACCGCTATAGACGGCTCCATGCGTATGCACGGTACCGGCTCTGAAGATTATTTTAACGGGGGCTGGTATGCACTCAACAACCGCTGGGATGGTAAGCTGAGCCTGCCGCTTCACGGCTGCCTGGACTATTCATTGCCTTACTGCAGAACCGCTGCCTACCGGTTTTATTTAAGCGATAAGATCGCATTTGAAAAAAATATTTTTCAAAGTATTGAGCATGGTCCCGCGGGCAACCAGGTGCCGGTTGACTATACCTCCCTGGGTTTTTATTATGCCGGCACTGCACCGGCCAGTTTTACTGCTCCCGTAAATGAAAGCACAAAAGTGTATGTGCCAGACACCCTGATCATGTATCCCCAGCTAATGCAGCTGACGGTTGAAAACAATGTGTCGGTGAAAACATCCTGGGCTTATGGCACTGGTGGACTGAGTTATACGTTTACAGCCGGCAATGAATCCGGAATTAAAATATCGATAGCAGAACTTCCCCTGGGAAAATACCGGTTACTGGCAGATTTTGTACGCAATGCCGCAGGTGCCGATTTTTCATGCTGGCAGGGGCAACACAATATATCAGGCTGGATAAATGGCAATGCAGCAGAAGAAAAAGTGGAGAAGAATGTATTTGTTGCAAGCCTGGAGCATACTCCTTCCAGGAACAGCATCAGTATTTATTTTAAAACAACACCCGGAAAAGACAAACTTATATTGAACAGGCTGGTGTTTGTGCGGGAGGCAAAGTAGTAAGTAGTAAGTAATAAGTCAAAAGTCAAAAGTCAAAAGGTATAAGGTGTAAGGCAAAAGGCTAAAATTGCGGCTGCAGAAATCTGCATTATTTTTTTAATTTTTAATTTTAACTTTTTACTTTACCATCTAGCTCAACGGCTGCTCCGGAATAAAAGCATAAGGGTTGATAGAAAAATATTTGTCTTTATCTTCCTGCAATTCGCCCATCTCAAGTTCAATAAAAGCATCGGCTTCTTTTATTTCCCACAGGTAAATTTTTTTACCTTCGGGTATTTGGTCACATATTTCGGGAAGCAATGCAGGCAATATGCCGTTCCAGCAGGCTTCGGTAAGCATTTCTTTTTCGGTACGACCGGGCTTGCCGGCAGACTCATTCTTGTCTGAAAACTGGTTGGCAGAAAACGATGTTCCTGTTAGAATGAGAATTTCCAGTTGTGTAGAATTTGCTTTCATATTTTTACGCTTTAGAACGCTTGATAAATTAGACGCAATATCATATTCAAAGTAACAGGCGCGCAACCAAAATTTCTGTTAAATGAACGCTTGAATATGGTTGGTTAGTATAGCAAGTTCCGGGTTTTATATAATTAGTTGTATGCGTAGGTTTGCCTAAATATTTAAGTATGAGTACCAATTATGATAAAATAGCCGGCGCAATTGAGTTTGTAAGTCGCCATGCACAGCAACAACCAGAGCTGGAAGCCATAGCGGCTGCGGTGCACACCAGTCCATACCATTTTCAGCGCCTTTTTACAGCGTGGGCGGGTGTAAGTCCCAAAAAATTCCTTCAATTTCTGACCGTAGAGCATGCCAAGCAGTTACTGGCCGAAAAGCAGCTTACCGTATTTGATGCCGCATACGAAACCGGTTTATCGGGTACCGGCCGTCTGCACGATTTGTTCGTAAACATAGAAGGGATGACACCGGGCGAATACCGCAATGGCGGAGAAGACCTTATCATTCAATACAGTATACAGGAATGCCGGTTTGGCCGTTACATCGTTGCCTCCACCGCAAAAGGCATCTGTAACCTCTCGTTTTTTGAAGGAAGCAAGGCAGCAGCCGTTACAAGCCTGCAAGCCAACTGGCCCAATGCAACCATAAAGGCCGCAACAGACGCGCATCAGCAAAAAGTGATAGATTTCTTTGATAAGAATATGGCAGACCCCAGTGAAATCAGGCTTCACCTCAAAGGCACGCCTTTTCAGCTAAAAGTGTGGCAGGCGCTTTTGCACATACCCCAGGGCGATTTGTCAACCTATGGCGGTATTGCGCAGCATTTAGACCAGCCAACTGCCTCCCGCGCCGTAGGAACGGCCATTGGCAGCAACCCGGTGGGTTATATTATCCCCTGTCATCGTGTAATAAAAAGCATCGGTGAAACCGGCGGTTACCGCTGGGGCAGTATTCGCAAAAAAGCCATGCTCGCCTGGGAGTCCAGTAAAATGATTGCCGGCATGGTGGAAGCATAAGTGGATGTATTCCGTGGTTGCATAAAAACGTGAAGCCCCTAAAAAGGGGCTTCGTGGAGAGAGAATATAAACTACGATTGCTTATAAAAACCATATGGGTAGTCGTGTGTTTTCTTACAGAAGTAAACATGAAGCGGGTGATTCCCGCTTTTTATATTTTTCGGCAGGCTGTGTTATTTTCTAAAACGCATTTTATTGATGAGTTCGCCTACTTTTTGTCCCTGTTCCTGTCCCGCCTCGCCGGACGGGCTGAAATGAATACCGCCGATGATTCTCGACCATGTGCCTTCCTGCGCATACACGCTGAAATTATCATAGTGGCGCGATCCGTAGGTGCTGCTGAATGTATTGTCTGTAAAAGAATAATTCTTTCCAAAAATATCTTCCAGCACAACTGACGTTGCCTTCATAATCACTGCATGGGCAGAAGGATATTCAGGATGTGGTGGTGTTGATATTACAGCATTCCAGTTAGGATGGCCCATTACGGTGCGTATATACGTTATAGGACGCAACAGGTTATAGGTATACTTTGTTTTGAAGCACGTAATACCCCCATCGGTCATTGCCATCCCATGTTTAGCATAGGTCACCGCCGCATCATCGAGTTTAAAATGCTCCCTTTCTATCAACTGTGTAGCTACGCTGGTGAAATGGGAAGGCCCGTTGAATTGTCCCGGTAGGTCCGCCCAGTACCTTACTGTAATGGAATCATTGCGTGTGAGCGATAAAGAGAGGGTATATATTTCATTGGCCATCTTAAAAAAATCGGATTTACCGCTTTCGTTGTAAGGAGTGGGCGGTGGAAGCAATAACTTACTGGCAATACCTTTTACAAAAGAACGGTAGTTGCCCGAATAAGGAGCAGCAGCCGGCACCATGGCCGGAGGAGTAGGCACCCACAATCCGGATCCTACCGGTGGTGTATAACCGCTGGGAAGATTCAGATAGTCATTGGCGGCGCCATCGGTCTTTGACCATTCATACATTGCAGTAGCAACTTGTTTGCCAAAATCGGCCGAGCGGGTCAGTTCTTCTGAACCGGCTTCCTGCTGGAAGCGTGTAGTGAAATCGGCTTCCAGCGAATCAACGCTGTATTTATTGGCGGCAGACGTGTTTGGAAACAGGGCCCGGATAATGGAAGCCATAGCAGCGTTGGCGCTGGCCGGCCAGTAATAACTGTGTTTAAAATTGTACGCCTGCAATGGAAGCGGGGCGCCGAGTTGCAAGGTTACCGACTGGTACCCCGGCATACCCGGCACAATGGATTCGTACAGGGTAAGGCCCGAATAACCAAAACTCCGGCCGGTAACTCCGGGCGAAAAACCCGGTGTAGTCTTGGTCAACTGCATTTGTAATCTAATCCAGACAGTTGCCACATCTGCCGAATATCTTTTAGCCGGTGGGCCCTGGAATTCCGATTTATTACAACCGGCAGTCAAAAGTATTACCAGCAGGCATAACGCCCAGGCATAAGCTGTTTTCATAACAAGTAAGTTTTAGGTGAAAAATGATTAGTGCTGGTTGAAATTAACGGGTTGACAAACTATTTTTTGGGAAACTCGACAGTATGAGTACAACCGATGTCAGCAGGCATCCGTTCAACAACGAAGACACATTATTGTCGACCAACGCCATCCGGCAGCCTGGCACTGTATTCCGTCGTTTTATTTTTCCGGCCGATAAGTTTACCCCGCAGGAAGCCTAACTTTAAACAAGCATCCGCCATGACCAGGTATGAATTTATATTTTCTGATAAATTGTCTCACCGGGTAAGTCGTCACCTGGCGTTTTGGATCATTTTTGCCTTGCATACCTGTCTGTTCCGTTATTATGTAGTTAACCTGAAATACCTGTCGGATATCAATTTTTATATGATGAGGCTGCAAAACCTGCTGCTGTTTTTACCAGGCGCCGTTTTTTATGCCTATTTAGCGTTGTATTTTTTATTGCCCCGGTATATTTTAAAAGAACGTTACCTGGAACTGGTAGTGATAGTAACTATTCTGGCTGTTTTGCTGGTAATGATTTCTTACCTGATAACAACCGTTGTAGATGTGCGTTTGTCATATGATATGCCGCTTAACCGCTCTACCATTGTGAGACAAATGGATTTTACCATGAGCAACGGGTTGGTTTACCCGCCTACCGTTAGCGGGTTTGCCATTGGTATAAAAATGGGAAAAAATTTTTACCTGCAGCAAAAACAAAATGAAATACTCGCCAGGCAAAAAATTGATGCAGAAGTGCTGCTGTTAAAAAGCGAAGTGCATCCGCGATTCCTGTTTCACTCGCTGAAAAATATATACAATGGTATGCGCAGCGGTTCGGAACAATCGCCGGGTATGTTGCTGAGATTATCAGACCTTTTAAGCTATATTTTATATGAGAGTGGCGATAAGGAAGTACCGCTGGAAAAAGAATTGTCGCTGTTACAAAATTATATTGAACTGGAACAACCCGGCTGGGGAAGCAACCTTACATTTATCTTACATGATGAAACCGGTCCGGGCCCAAAATTAATTGCGCCGCTCATTCTGCTGCCGGTTGTGGAATATGTTTTTGAAGAAGCCGATAAAGAAGGCAATAAACTTTGTTTAACGCTTGATATTTTCACGACTGGTAATGTATACAGGTTCTTTTTTACCATTGGCGGAACTGCCCGCCCAGATAATGATTCGTTCAAAGAAAATATACAATTGATCCAGGTAAAGAAAAGGCTGCAAATACTTTACCCGGGCAGGCACCGGTATGCCGTTGAAGTGGGCAATGATGTAATTACCATCACCCTGTCTGTTGAACCAGAAAAAATAAGTTTAAAAGAATGACCAGGCAAGAATTCATATTCACCAAAGCATTCCCGCAACGCCTTTACCGGCATATAGTGTTCTGGGTAGTTTTTTATGTCTTTTCATTGCTTACTTATTTTCATGACCTGCTAGAAAAAACCACTTTCGTTAAATGGGCAATGCTCGAATCTGCAGAGAGTTTTTTCCACGTCATTACGCAGATGGCGTTTTGTTATGCGCTGCTGTACCTGTTGGTTCCTTTCCTGGTAAAGAAAAAGTATTTCATTTTTGTGGCGGGTGTCTTATTATTAAGCATTTGCACTTTCTGGATCTATTTTGCAGAAAACATGATTTTATTTAAACGGATACATACCTGGGCCGGGCTGCCTTTCAGGCCGGCACATATCATGTATTGGTTTACCATGATAAGCTTCTTCTCCTATTTCCCCATTAGTGCCGGCCTGGTAACCGCCATCAGCCTTCTTAAGAAATTTTATATAAGACAGAAGGAAAACCAATTGCTTACCCGCGAAAATGCCAATGCAGAACTGCAATTATTAAAAGCACAGGTGCATCCGCATTTTTTATTCAACACGCTCAATAATATTTACTCATTCGCACTCAGCAAATCGCCCGAAGCCTCTTCCCTTATTGGCAAATTGTCTGATACCATTTATTATATGATTACAGACTGTAATAATAATTCGGTCATGCTCGAAAAAGAACTTAAAATGCTGGAAGATTATGTGGGCCTCGAAAAAGTAAGGTATGGCGACAGGCTGCAGATACAAATGAATATCACAAAAGATTACCAGGGCAGGGTTATAGCACCGTTATTAATGATTCCATTCGTTGAGAACTGTTTTAAACATGGTTCCAGTGTAATGCGCGGCAGACAATGGATAAACCTGAGCATCCAGGTATACAATAACCTGCTGGAGTTCAAACTAAGTAACAGTAAACCTTCCGGTCCCTGCCCGGCCAATGCTAAAAGCGGTATTGGATTGCTCAATGTTAAAAAAAGACTGGCACTGCTGTATCCCGAAAAGCATTATTTAAATATCAGTTCTTCAGAAGATGTATACGATGTGCATATGGAAATAGAATTGCAGAAAAAATGACCGGTAGTTAAATCGTTGTTCCGCATAATTTTTTAATAATGTGTCACCATTCAACCTTCACAATATGAAAAAATTAGTGTTTTTATTTGTGGCCTGCGTGCTGCATTCATTCATACTGCTTTCTCAGGGTTGCATTCCGGTGCGCAGTATTAACGGGTTTGGCCAGTATACGTTCACAGATTATATGTGTACGCCCTCCAGTTGGCAGTTTAGTATTGCCGGCCGGTATTTCCGGTCTTTCCGCGATTTCAGGGAGAAGACAGATCTCAAAACGCCTGCCCAGAATGAATCTGTCAACGAAGTGTACACCATGGATTTCTCGCTCAGCAAAATGTTTGAGCACGGCTGGTCGGTAAGCATGAGCCTGCCCGTGTCTGCCAATGCACGCACTTCTTCTTTTGAACATGGTGGCCCCAATACTGCCAGGCATACTACGCGCAGTTTTGGCGCGGGCGATCTTCGTTTTACAGTGTATAAATGGTTGCTTCCTGCTACTATTCAGCAAAAATTTAATTTCCAGGTAGGACTGGGTATAAAATTGCCAACGGGCGATTACAAATACCAGGATTACTTTTACCGCAACGATACAACCGAAGTATTGTCGGCTCTAAATCCGAGTATTCAATTGGGCGATGGCGGTACAGGCTTTATTACCGAAGTCAATGCTTTTTATATATTCAGTAAAACCATCAGTGTTTACGGAAATTTTTACTACCTTATTAATCCAAGAGAACAAAACGGTACCGCCTATACCATGGGCAAGACACCTACCGCAATACAAATTGCCAGTGGAGGCGTTGAAACAAGCGTACCTGACCTGTATTCACTTCGTGCAGGAATGTATATAAATATGCATGCGTTTTCTTTTTCCGCCGGTATCAGGGATGAAGGAACGCCGGTATACGATTTAGTGGGAGGGAGCAACGGTGCACGCAGGGCTGGTTATTACTTATCTGTTGAACCGGGGATATTGTATAAAATGAAGAAATGTATTCTTTATGCGTACGCACCCATTGTTGTAGACAGAAGCATCAAACAAAATGTACCCGACAAGAAAACTTCCGGGATTACACATGTGTTCACAGCAGGTCCTGGTGGTTCGGCTAACTATGAATTGCTGGCCGGCATAAGTTTTAAACTGTAGATGACCGTTGCTCTCAGAAAAAATAAAATATAAACCGCTGTGCTATGCACGAAAAAAAAATCATTTGCCTGGCAGTAGATGATGAACCCCCTGCGCTGGAAATACTGAAGAAGTACATTGCAGCCGTGCCCAACCTGCAACTGGCCGGTACTTGCGCAGATGCGCTGGAAGCACTCACCATGTTACAGCAGCATGCTATTGACCTGTTGTTCCTGGATATACAAATGCCTCAACTGTCTGGCACCGACCTGGTACGGACGCTTAAAAACCCGCCGAAAGTAATTTTTACCACTGCCTTCCGCAAATTTGCAGTAGAAGGTTTTGAATTGGATGCAGTTGACTATTTACTAAAACCCATTTCTTTTGAACGATTCCTGAAAGCCATTAATAAAGTAATGGGGGTTGTACTGCAATCAGCACCTGTACCAGAGCTGTCAAACACCGGCAAAACAGGTCATGCGGATGCTTATATCAGCCTGCGCGCCGACAGGAAAAATATTAAGATATCGCTTGCAGACATCCTGTATGCCGAAAGCCTGAAAGATTATATTAAAGTGGTCACCACCAGTAAAACGGTTATTGCCAAGCAATCCATATCATCGCTGGAAGAAATGCTGCCCAAAGATCTGTTTCTGCGCATCCATCGATCATATATTGTTTCACTTCATAAAATTGAATCTTTTACCAGCGACCAGGTAGCCATCGGTAAACTGGAGCTTCCCATCAGCCGTATGTACCGGTATGAGGTAAACAAGATCCTGAAACTTGATTAACCGGTATCAGCAGTTATAAGCCTTTGATAATTTCTCCAGCAAATTGGTTTTTACTGCTGCCGGTATAAATGCCGCATCTATGGCGTTGCAATTGCATTTATAGAAATCTTCTTTTGTCCACCCAAAAATATCCTGCAGTTGCTGGTATTCTTTGCTAAGTGTAATATTGGTTATGGTACGTGTGTCCGTATTCACACTCAGTGAAACGCCGGCGCGGTAAAGCGCATCAACGGGGTGGTCCATATAAGTATCGTAGATATCAATGAGTACATTGCAACTGGGACATACTTCCAGGTGTATATTGTTTTTGCGTAAATGGTCTACCAGTTTTTTATCTTCTATGCTTCTTATGCCATGTCCTATCCGGCCAGGTCCAAAATATTGCAGTGTTTCCCAAACGCTTTCAGGGCCTTTTGCTTCGCCGGCATGCGCGGTGCATGGTATGCCGTTTTGTTTTGCGTACGCAAATGCAGCAATATGGTTGTCTATGGGAAATCCGGCTTCGTCTGCCGCAATATCGAAACCTGCAACATAGCTGTCTTTAAACTTTTCTACCAGCAACACGGTTTCCATGCTCTGGGCTTCAGAATAATGGCGGAGTGTGCAAAGTATAAGCCTGGCTTCAATACCGGTTTCCTTTACAGCCAAAGCGGTGGCCTCTTCGGTAAACGCCACCACTTCTGCGGGGGTTAATCCCTGCAGGGTATGCTGCAGCGGCGCAAACCTTATTTCTGCATAGAGCATGTTGTCGGCCGCCAGTTGCTGAAACAGATCATGCACTACCAACTGCAACTGTTCTTTGGTTTGCATCAGTGCAAAACCTTTTACAGCACGCGTTAAAAAATCTGCGAGGTCTGTACATTTCTGCGGGGCAATAAAATCGTTCAGGTAAGCTTCATACGTAATGGTGGGATCTATTTTTACCACCACATTGTAACTCAGCGAGCAATCCAGGTGCAGGTGCAATTCACATTTTGGCAGGCCGGCTACATTTGTCATGGGAGCAGGTAGGGTAAAATTTCTGTAATTTGTATCAGTTGTTTGAAATTAGGATGTTCTATATGATGAGATACCTGTTCATGCGCCCAGGTAGTATGATACGGAACGTGTACGCCATGTCCACCTGCTGCCAGCACGGGCAGCACGTCGGATTTTAATGAGTTGCCAATCATCAGAAATTGTGAAGGCGCAATATCGAGGTGTTTGATCAGCTTCTGGTAATCTTTTTCCTGTTTGTCGCTCATTATTTCTGTATGATGAAAATAATGTTCGATGCCCGATTTTTTTAATTTTCTTTCCTGGTCAAGCAAATCGCCTTTGGTGGCAACCACCAGCCGGTATTTACCTGAAAGCGCTTTCAAAACATCTTCTACGCCTTCCAGCATTTCAATGGGGCGTTCCAGCAGTTCCTTACCATATTGAATGGCTTTTTCAATGATGACTGAATTGAGTGTGTTATTGGAAACACGCAAAGCAGTTTCAATCATGCTCAGTATAAATCCTTTTACACCATACCCATACAATGCCAGGTTGTCTATTTCAGTTTTAAAGAGCTCTTGTGAAACGGAGTGTTGCGGCAGGTAATCTTCCAGCAGTTCACAAAACTTTTTTTCGGTTTCCTGGAAATATGGTTCATTTACCCAGAGGGTATCATCTGCGTCAAAAGCAATTACTTTAATATCCATCCTAATTTTTTGCAAACGAATATAATTTAAAAAAACATAGCACCGGGCAGGGGTGCTATGCGTGTATTTTTATTAGTTATCAGTTGTATGGGTGTTTTAAAATAAATCGAATGAAGGCCAGTAGCCGATAGCATTTTTAATAGTCCACATCAAAGCGTCCATATCGCCGCCGATATTACCGCTGCGGGTATTTACCAATACGGACCAGCAAAAACCATCGTTGGTTCTTACCATGAGGGCCTGTTCGCCGGGTAGTGAACCGTTGTGCCAGTAATTGGGTACAGTGTTTACGGCCCAGCCCTTTGCATAACCTGCGCTGGCGGTGCTGGGTGCATACATCAGGTCTTCGGTGGCTGTCTGTAAAATATCCGGCTTGGAGGCAAATTTATCTACGCGCACCAGCAGCCGTACAAGGTCCATCGAGTTTGCAATCCAGCCGCCGTGCGCATCCATGCGCGCCACCTTCATGCCGTAAGGGTTCTCGCCGCCCTGGCCATAGTATTTTACTTCATTTGTTTTTTTATCTGCTTCGGTATCACCGGCAATTTCCATTTGGGTGATGCCTGCAGGCAGCAATACCTGGCTTTGCACATAGCCGTCATATGGCTGGCCAGATAATTTTTCAATTACACGGCCCAGCACGCAAAACCCAAAATTTGAATAATGGTATTCGGTACCAGGTGTTTTTTGCAATGGCTGTTCATTCAGCACTTTTGATATCAGGTCTGTTTTATTAAGGTTGGTGTAATTGAACATGGGGTCGAAACCCAGGTCAGAAGCCCATCCGCCGGATGCATGATTGAGCAGGTGCTGCACGGTAATTTTATCTACATCCTGTTTATACGGCAATGTGCCATACGTTGTACCCAGTAAAGCACCCTGTCCAAATATTTTATCCGCCATTTTCAGTTTGTTCTGTTCATACAGTTTCATAATGGTGATGGAGGTAATGGGTTTGGATACGCTGGCAATCCGGAAGCGGTGGCGCGGAGCAACTGCCTCCCCGGTTTCCTTATTGGCATATCCATACGTTTTTACCAGTACCAGCCGCCCGTCTTTTGCAATGGAGAAGGAGAGGCCCGGAACATTATAATCGGTCATAAACTTTTTTACTGCCGCATCTACTTTTTGCATGTCGGTACTGCGGAATGTGTCTTTTGCCTCCCAGATGGCGGCATACACATCATTGGCGCCGGAAGTTGTGCCGTTTACCCAAACCGGCCGGTAACCCTGGTAGAATTCGCGGTCAAATTCATCCTGGTATTGCAGGGCATTCAGCCCGTGCCGCGCCTGCCAGGCATTGGTGCCTTTTTTTTCCCAAACAGCCGCATACCTCCCGGAGGCATTGCAACTAACCATGGTGAGGCGGTAGCCCTGGCCGGTCCATTTATTGAACTCTGCCTGGTAATCTGCTGCGGAAATGCCATGACGTGCCACCCAGGCTGGCGCATTGTTTATTTTATCAAAAATAACGGCGTAATAGTCCTGGCCGCCTACGGTATAGGTGCTGATATCAGACGGCTTGTATCCCATCTGCGTCCATTTGTTGAATTCTGTCTGGTAAGCCGGGCCTGTTAACCCATGACGCGCTACCCAGGCCGGGCTATTGGGCGGCCATTTCTCAAACAGGGCTGCATAGAACGCATTATTGCCTACGGCATACCCGCTTACCCGTACAGGCCGGAATCCCTGCTGGGTCAATTTATTGAATTCTGTCTGGTAGTCTGCTGCGGAAAGGCCATGGCGTGCCACCCATGCCGGTGCATTGGCCTGCTTTTCAAAAATGACCGCAAACCGGTTGTTGTACGCGCTGATGTTTACAGGCCGGTATCCCTGTTGCGTCCATTTATTAAATTCAGCCTGGTAGCCTGCAGCAGAAAGGCCATGACGCGCCACCCATGCCTGGGCAATTGTTTGCCGGCAGAAAAATGCGCACATTACGAATAAAAAAATCTTTTTCATGGTTAGCATTTTTAATAAAAGAAAAAATAGGGGCATGAATATGCCGCATTGCTGTATTTTTTAAAAAAGCAAAGCTGCATATCCGTTAGTCGATAGCGGGTCTCCGGGTAACAGAAAAAAGAGCGGTCTTCAAAAATTATTCGGGCTCTACCGAAATATTGCCGGTTCTTAACGGACCGGTGCCATAAGCAATGCGGTTTCCGTTGCGGTCATGAATGGCAAATCCTACAACATCGGGTGTGCCGCCGGGTGCCTGTGGTTGTACCTGGCCCCTGTTGTCGGCTATCATTACCCAGTAACGCAGCCCTTTTGGTGGAGCTGCCGCGCCGCCCACTGCAAAATCTCCCTTGCACTGACCGGTGATATAAATGGTGGGGTTGTGTTTGCCATACGAGTTGATAAGTTCCACTGTAGTAGCGTTAAAAATTCCTTTAAGAGAATCAGATAAATCAGTTTTGATGGTGATGCTGCCAGCAGGATACTCGTCCGCGCCGGGATTGAAATGTACTGCAATCCTGATATCAAAAGTGCCCGCTGCGCCTCCTGTTCTGCTTTGAATAAAAACCTGGCCAACGCCTTCGGCCCTGCTTTTGTCTGATACGGCAAATGCCGGAATGGATAATGTGCTCATAAAATAGGTTTAATGGTAAATAATACTGTTGCCATTGTGCCTGGCAACAGTTGCAAGATCAGTTACAATTAAAACTTCGGCAATACAACAAAGCGGGTACAACAGCATCACTTCATTCAATACCATTTAATTGTATTCAATGAACAATAAAAGAAATTATTTGCCGGACAATGCCTTTATATCTTTTATTTCCAGAATTTGCTTTTCGTAGCCAAGTGTACTTGCGTTTATCATTGCAATACCGAGCTGCTGTAAGGAAGAGATGTAGCCGGGAGTCAATAATTTTATAACGGGTATCAACCACCCAAAATATTTATAGAAGGGCAATGTGTTGTGTAGGCCTTTTGTTGGTACCAGTATGCCAGGCCGGAAGTTGTAAACTTTTTTAAATGGCAGTTTCATCAGATCATTTTCTGTTTTGCCTTTCACCCTGGCCCACATGGTGCGTCCTTTTTCTGAGCTGTCTGTTCCCGCACCTGAGATATAACAAAAGGTCATCCCGGAATTTAACGTAACCAGTGTTTCTGCCACATGCATGGTGAGGGTATACGTAAACCGGTAAAATTCCGGTTCCTTCATGCCTACACTCGATACGCCGAGGCAAAAAAAGCAGGCATCAAAACCGGCGAGCTGATTTTTTATTGCGGAGAGATCAAAGAAGTCAGTATGTATTACTTCTGTTAGTTTGGGATGTACCACATTACAGGGTTTCCTGTTAATAACCAGCACCCGGCTAATGGCGGCATGTTGCAGGCATTCATGCAAAACACCTTCGCCCACCATACCGGTAGCGCCGGTAAGAATAATCTGGATACCTGTTTCCGGCTGGTTGTTCATAATTATTTTATGACAGCGCTTTTACTGCTGCTTTTTTTAGTTCATTGTACAATCGCCATGGTGGCTCCTGCACGCATTGCATACGTTAAGATAATTGTTTTTTACGGCGCGGTAAAATGAGATAATTTATTTTGGTTTTGGTTTAATATAAGCAACGGTTTTCTCAATTGTACCGTAAGTACCCATGAAAGATGCTGTTACCCGGTTCCCGGGCCCGATACCTCCTGAAAAAAGATCGTAATAATACCTGTTTTTATACAACCTGTTGTTCCGCGATGGCAGGAACATTTGCTATTTGGTGCGCAAGCGGGTGAATATAAAGTGATTGGGCCATTCTTTTTTTTATTGACCGGTAATCATGGAATGAGTTGTTTTTGTTCATCATATTTTCTTAAATTTAAATCATCAAACCAAAGTAATTGCAGAAACGATTTGATTTTTGTAAAGTCAAGGTGCAGCTACACTGTTTTTCCGTACGGGTATTACTAACAGTCTTGCTAATAGGCAGTAATTATATTACCGCAATGGCACAGGATTGTCCGCCCAATATAGATTTTGAAAATGGAACTTTTAGCGGGTGGACCTGTTACGTAGGGCATGTGGCTTCTGTAAATGGCGTAAATGTTATTTCAATCAATCCCACCGGCGGCGCTGTTAATAACCAGCATACCATGCTCAGTTCATTCCCCGGCAATGGCATGGATCCATTTGGCGATTTTCCGGTGAATTGTCCTAACGGCAGCGGTCATTCTATAAAGCTCGGCAATACAGAAGGTGGCAATGAAGCAGAAGGTGTTTCTTACGAGTTCACCATACCCGCCAATAAAGATGTGTACAGTTTAATTTATCATTATGCCGTGGTTTTCCAGGATCCCAATCACCTGGAAAGCGAGCAACCAAGAATGGAAGTGGAGATAACCAATGTAACAGACAATATCAGGATCGATTGTTCCTCATTTGCTTTTCATCCATATGGTTCACCGCTGCCGGGTTTCCAGTTATCGGCTAATCCCGGTACCAATACACCGGTGTGGTTCAAAGACTGGTCGGCAGTTTCAATTAACCTCGATAATAAGGCCGGTAAAACCATCAGGCTTTTTTTCAAAACGGCCGATTGCACATTCAGGAGACATTTCGGTTATGCCTATGTGGATGTAAATTCTGAATGCAGCGGCGAATTTACCGGCGCTGCTTATTGTCCGGATGATACGGCTGTTAATGTAATTGCTCCTTATGGGTACCAGGGCTATAAATGGTTCGATGCCGGGCTTTCTGTGATTGGAAACGGACAGACGCTTAAATTATCGCCGCCGCCACCACCCGGAACAAAAATTGCCGTGGAACTGGTGCCATATAACGGTTATGGATGTTTGGATACTTTGTATGCAAAACTGATAGATACCCTTACCGTAAATGCGCATGCCGGACCAGATATGCGATCGTGTAACCGCGAATCGGTACCAATAGGCATTCCTCCAAAGCCGGGCATTAGTTACCGGTGGAGTCCGGTTGCCGGTTTGTCAAACGCCGCCATCTCCAATCCATTGGCCAGCCCGGGGGTCACTACCAGGTATATTCTAACGGCCAGCAGCAGTGGCGGGGGATGTGCTACCACTGATACAGTTGTCGTCACAGCCGAAATTGTAGATGACTCCCTGCGTGTTGTGGGCAAGGAGGCGTATTGTATTACCGATAATGATAGCGCTGTACTTGTAGTGGAGCCTACCCATACCATACAATGGTTTAAAGACAATCTGCCGGTCATCAATGCCAACCAGCCCACCTATCACGCACAGCAGAGCGGTAGCTATTATGCGTTCCTGAGTACCGCTGCGGGCTGCACTGCCACAACCATCAAAAAAGATATTCTCATAGATGTTCCCCGGCCCGGTATCACGTACCCTGTAAAATTTGCGCTTATCAATACGCCCCTTGTATTGCAGGCAAGAAAGTTTGGTAAAACAGCGGTATGGGCGCCCGGCATCAGCTTGAATGATATAAACAGTTTTGCACCGTCGTTTACCGCATCGGCCGATCAATTGTATAATGTAGCCATTAAAACTGCCAGTGGTTGTGTAACCACTGATACGCAGTTTGTAAAAATTGTGAGTCATGTAGATATCATGGTCCCCAATGGTTTTACACCCAATAAAGACGGCAGGAATGATGTATTGCGTCCAATGCTAAGAGGCATTACCAACCTGCATTATTTTAAAATATTCAATCGCTGGGGCCAATTGCTGTTTGAAACAAACAGGGAATATGAGGGTTGGAATGGCATTATCAATGGCTCCATACAGCCTACACAAACGGTGGTCTGGGTGGTAGAGGGAGTGGGGGCCGATGAAAAAGTATATAAGAAAACCGGTACTACGGTGCTGGTGCGGCAATAGACGATTGTGTTATGTGTTGAGTGTTGTGTTTTATTTGTTGCCGCCGTTGTTGGTGTTTTCACCAACAACAACCAGCAGACAGATCTTTTATTGTTTCATTATTGTCGTCGCAGTGTCTCTCCCTTCGGGAGCTGTGGAATCATCATGCCCATGGAGGACGCTGCGGATTAAGGAACAACTCTCTTTTGTTCAGTCAGGTCTCATGGCCACGCAGTGTCCTCCGCAAGATGCCTGTGAATTTAAATCGCTGCCGGAGAGACACTGCTGAGAGATCTTGAAATCATCCCGCATAACAAATCGGACATTTCTCCAAACTATCCCGCAGAAATATCTCTCCCTTTGCCGCCGTTGTTGGTGTTTTCACCAACAACAACCGGCAGACGGATCTGCTATTGTTTTCATTTCGTGATTAGTCCATTATTCCGACGGACTGATCTTCGGTTCCGGGCGCGATGCCGCATTTCCACACCTGCCTGCCGGCAGGCAGGTTACCACATTCATCACATTAGCACATTAATCAGAAATCCCGGTCGGGATTAAAGTTTTGCAATTCGGCTGCTACTGCACTCAGGAAAGTTGCACCCAGCGCGCCATCAATAATGCGATGGTCGTAACTCATAGACAGGTACATCATATGGCGTATTCCAATGGTGTCTCCCTGGCTGGTCTCTATAACCACGGGACGTTTTTTTATAGCGCCCACCGCCAGTATGGCTACCTGTGGCTGGTTAATAATGGGTGTACCCATCAGGCTGCCGAAAGTACCTACATTGGTGAGGGTAAATGTGCCTCCCTGTATATCGGACGGTTGAAGTTTATTGCTGCGCGCATTGTCGGCCAGCATGTTTACCTGTTTTGTTAGTCCCACCAGGTTCAGGTTATCTGCATTTTTAATGACGGGTACTATCAGGTTACCGCTGGGCAATGCGGCCGCCATCCCGATATTGATGTCTTTTTTTATGATGATGCGATCGCCTTCCAGTGAACTATTGATAAGAGGGTATTTTTTTATGCAGCGTACAATGGCTTCAATAAACAAAGGGGTAAAGGTTATTTTGGTGCCTTCCCTCTTTTCAAACGACTGTTTTATTTTGTCGCGCCATTGCACCAGGTTGGTAACATCGGCTTCGGTAAAACTGGTTACATGCGGACTGGTATGTTTGCTGCGAACCATGTGTTCGGCAATCAGCTTGCGCATACGGTCCATTTCCATTATCTCCACATTTCCGGAATAGACAGCGGGCATTTGCTGGTCGGTGCCTGCAGACAACCTGGCTGGCTGCGCTGATGGCTTTGTTTCGCTGCCGCCCTGCTGGTAACTGATAACTTTTCCCTGTTTTTTATCGCTGATATATTGCAGAATGTCTTTCTTGGTTACCCTGCCTTCGTTGCCCGTGCCTGGCATGCGCTCCAGTTCGGTCATGCTTACGCCTTCGCTGCCGGCAATATTCAATACCAGGGGAGAATAAAAACGATTGCTATTGGAAATAGTATGATGCCCGTTGCCGTTGGAAGCGGGCTCCTGCATGGTTTCGCGGGCCGGTGTATAGGTTTTTTGAACGGGCGTCACGGGCGGTGCTTTTTTAATGGTTGTTACTTCTTCTGATTCAGTGCGCAGTTTGGCAATGACGGAACCCACGGGTACAACATCATTTACATTAAAAAGCACTTCTTCCAGCACGCCTTCTACCGTGCTGGGCACTTCGCTGTCTACCTTATCGGTAGCGATCTCCAGTACAGTTTCATCCTGCTTAACCGCATCGCCGGGTTGTTTGAGCCATTTTAAAATAGTAGCCTCTACTATGCTTTCACCCAGCTTAGGCATAACCAAATCAACAATAGCCATAGTTGTTTACAATTTTAAAGTTCGTGCCAAAGGTAGGATAAACTGGCGAGTGGTTAGCGGCGGGTGGTTAGTGGTGAGTGGCAAGGGGGGCGTTCACCAGCCCACTGGCCACTCACCACTAACCACTGGCTCCTTCCCACTAGTCTTCCAGAATGAATTGCCGCAGAAGGTTAAGGGCATTCATGGCCGTGATTTCTATATTCCTGGCCCTGTCGAACCGGAAATTGAACAGGCGGGCAATTGTTTTATTCCGATCGCCAACTGCCACCCAAACCATACCCACCGGTTTTTCCGCAGTGGCGCCGCCGGGCCCCATTATACCCGAAACGGCAATGGCATAATCTGATTTTATTACCTGCAGCACACCTTTTACCATACCCCGTACTACTTCTTCACTTACAGCGCCAACCGTGGTAAAATAGGCAGCGGGTACCTGCAACAGGGTTTCTTTTACTTCATTGGCATAGCTCACAATACTGCCTTTAAAATATTCACTGGAACCGGCGTTTACGGTAATGCGGTGCGCAATATAACCACCGGTACAACTTTCGGCGGTGGCCATGGTTTTTTTGCGTTCCAGCAGCAGCCGGCCAATCACTTTTTCCATTGGCTCATCTTTGTCGGTTACCAGCACATCGGGTAATTGTTTAACCAGCGCATCGAACTGTTGTGTTACCTGCGGTGTAATGGTTGCTTCTGTTTCGCCTGTACCGGTGAGGCGCAACCGCACCATACCATAATTGGGCAGGTAAGCCAGTTTTATATGGGGAGGCAATGCCTCTTCAAAATCTTTGATTCGCTCTGCCAGAAAAGATTCGCCAATACCAAAGGTGAGCAGCGTTCTTGAAACAATGGCCGACATGGTAAAATGAGTCCGCAGCCGAGGCAATACCATCTCTGTCATGATACCTTTCATCTCATGCGGTACGCCGGGCATGCTTACATACACTTTTCCCTCTTTTTCGAACCACATACCGGGTGCCGTGCCCCTTGCGTTGTGCAGTACGGTGCATACATCGGGTACTTCGGCCTGTTTCAGGTTCCTGTCCAGGAAAGGCGGTTGCCTTTTAAAAACTTTTTCAAAAAGATATTTTACATGCGCCAGTACTTTTTCATCCACCACCAGCTTGCCTCCAAAATAATCACAGAGCAATGGTTTGGTAATATCATCGGCAGTAGGCCCCAGTCCGCCGGTGATTAATATAATATCTGCATGTTTGCTTTCTTCATCCAGTGCCTGCCAGATATCGTTCCGGTTATCGCCAACAGCTACACGGCGTTTTACCCAAATGCCGGAATTGTTCAGTTCCTGGGCCATCCAGGCGCTGTTGGTATCTATCACCTGTCCAATCAATAGTTCATCGCCAATGGTTATAATAGAAGCAAATGTCTGTTGCTGCATGCCTTGTTATTTGGCTGCAAATATCCGGTGGAAATATTGAATGATGCAGCAAAATTTTAATCTGCCGTGGAGTAAATAAAGCCGCAAAAAAACCATTCTGTTAATAATCCGCTGCGCATTCTTTTGCTGCCGGTATTCGGCCGGACCAATAAAATTATAATTCTCATTTTGCATCAGTACATTTACCCATTTGGTTCCGGATGCTAAACTTGTACAGATGAAAAAATTATTCGCGGTTTATCTGTGTTTTATAGCCAATTGGGCTTACGGCCAGAATATTAAAGTCAGGTTGGCGCAATCAGTCAGGGAAATGGAAGCTGATCCGCAACTGCGGCACGCAATTATAGCCATCAGCATCGTAGAAAGTAAAACAGGCAACTCCGTGTATGAACACCATTCTCAAACGGGACTGGCGCCGGCCAGTACACAAAAACTATTTACCAGTTGTGCTGCATTTGATTTACTGGGTAAGGATTACCGTTATACTACTGATATATTATACAGGCACCAAAAAGGAAATACCGGAACAGGGTTTCTTCAAATTACACCTTCAGGCGATCCGAGCTTTGGCTCGTCGCGGTTCACTTCCACAAAACCGGGAACCCTTTTTACGCAGATTGTAACCGCCCTGCGGCGTGAAAAAATAGATCCGTTTTCACCGGTTGTAAAAGTTGATTCCATTTTTGACGATCATATTCCGGGCGGCTGGATATGGGACGATATCGGAAACTATTATGGCGCTGGTGCATTTGGTTTTAACTGGATGGAGAACCAGTATGATATTATTTTAAAGTCGGGTAAAAAAATAGGGGACACCGTTGTCATTGCTGCTATAAATCCGCCGGAAATAACCGAAATATTTTCCGCCAACCTGCACACTGCAGAAAAAAATTCGGGCGATAATACCATTGTCTATCTTCCTTACGGAACCGGCAGTCCTGCCATCACCGGTACCATACCCGTTAACGAAAACGCCTTTGAAGTAAGTGCGTCCATTGCACATCCTTCACTTGCTTTTTCTAAACAGCTGGACAAAAGGATAAAAGATGAAGGTATTGGTATTACTTATGCGTATAACCGGCACACCGATTCATTTGTAAACGAAAGAAATATGCTGCGCATCCCGCTGTATAAACATCTCTCTCCACCACTCGACAGCCTTAATTACTGGTTCCTGAAAAAAAGCATCAATCTGTATGGTGAAGCGCTGATAAAAACAATGGCCTATCAACAGTCAGGCATTGGCTCCACAGAAAAAGGGGTTGCATTGCTAAAGGATTTCTGGAGCAAAAAGGGCATTGAAAAATCGGCCCTGAATATATGCGACGGCAGCGGGTTGTCGCCCCAAAACCGTGTTACTGCAGCTGCATTGGTAACCGTTTTGCAATATGCCAGAACACGGCCATGGTTTTCATCGTTATATTATGCATTGCCCGAATACAACGGAATGAAAATGAAAAGTGGTTCCATCAGTGGCGCCAGGGCCTACGCGGGCTATCATACCGCCAGGGATGGCAGGGAATACAGTTTCGCGATCATCGTTAATAATTATGACGGCCCCGCTGCAAATACGGTAAAGAAAATTTTCGGCGTACTGGATATTTTAAAATAACGGGTAAGTGAATGTTCACCCACAATTAATGACCAGGCAGCGCTTGTTTTCAAGATTTTTTTCCGGTAAAAACAAACCATGCCAATCCGCAACGGTATAGAAATTTTTTGTCCGAACGGGCGATGGTATACAATATTGCAGGCACTCATTCGTCATACCAGTATTAACAGGCGGGTAATCAGCATACATTTTAAAAAAACCGGCTCCGGCCGGCATGTACTACACAACACTAAACAAAAACAATCAAATGAGAATCCAGCACCGTTCCAATCATTTCCGTTACATTCCTTTATGGCATATGGTAACTTCTTTGGCCATACTTGCGCTGCTTATTGGCAGCATCATTAACCTGGAGCATTCTGCAAAAGAAAATTTGTATTCCGCCTCATTGCTGGTTTTGGTATCGGTTATTTTCCTGAGCATTTACTGGTATGCAAGGTGGTTTGCGCTCCGTGCACAGGATCGGGCTATCCGCGCCGAAGAGAACCTGCGCCATTTTGCATTAACCGGCAAATTACTGGACAGGCGGTTACGGCTGGGACAGATTATTGCACTGCGTTTTGCCACCGATGAAGAATTTGTGTTATTGGCTCAGAAAGCAGCGGAGGAAAACATCCGCGCAGCAGATATAAAGAAAGTCATTACCAACTGGAAGCCTGATTATCATCGGGTATAAATAGAGATGGGGAACAACTTATGCAGATCATGCCAACAGGTTGCAGCTAAAACCCAACAGCTTTTTGTTTGTATATGCTTTTCCCCTAATTTCGATTTTTAATGCAACTAAGTACAAAACACCTTCTTGGCATTAGAGAGCTTACTCCACCGGATATACAACTCATTTTAGATACTGCCACCCAGTTTAAAGAAGTTTTACAGCGCCCTGTAAAAAAAGTGCCCACGCTGCGCGATGTAACCATTGTAAATCTCTTTTACGAAAATTCTACCCGCACCCGTATGTCTTTTGAACTGGCGGAGCGCAGGCTGAGCGCCGATGTGCTCAATTTTGCGGCCAGCAGTTCATCGGCGGCCAAAGGAGAGACTTTACTGGATACCGTAAACAATATTCTCTCCATGAAGGTAGATGTGGTGGTGATGCGCCACAGTGCCAGCGGGGCGCCCCATTTCCTCGCAAAGCATATACCCGCCGCAATTGTAAACGCGGGCGATGGAATCAACGAACATCCTACGCAGGCATTGCTGGATGCTTTTTCCATACGCGAAAAGATCGGCAGCCTGGAGGGCAAGAAAATAGCTATTTTGGGAGACATCATGCACTCAAGAGTTGCCCTCAGCAATATTTATTTATTAAAGAAAATGGGCGCCGAAGTAATGGTGGCCGGTCCGCCTACACTTATACCCAAATACATGCAACAGGCATTTGATATAAGGGTAGAATACGATTTGAAAAAAGCATTGCAATGGTGCGATGTAGCCAATGTATTGCGCATACAGCTGGAACGGCAAAATCAGGTATTGTTTTCATCATTGCGCGAATATAACCTGGCTTATGGCGTGAAAAAACAGTTGCTGGATAGCCTCGGCAAAGAAATTGTGATTATGCACCCGGGACCGATTAACCGCGGCGTGGAAATTGACAGCGATGTGGCAGACAGCAAACAGTCTATCATACTGCAACAGGTAGAAAATGGCGTGGCGGTAAGAATGGCTGTGTTATATTTACTGGCAGGTGGATCGGGGAGTTAGTTGATTGGTTGATCAGTTGATTGGTTGATTGGTTGGTTGGTGTTAAGTTGAGGGAGGTTTCAACTCATAACTCATAACTCATAATTCATAACTCATAATTACATTCGAACACTGATTATGGAAAGAATCTGTTTATTCCCAGGCACATTTGATCCGCTCACATTGGGCCACGTGGATATTATCAACCGCGCACTTCCCATATTCGACAAGATAGTAGTAGCGGTAGGTACCAATGCCGCCAAAGCGCCTATGTTTTCGCCGGAACAAAGACTGTTGTGGATTCAGGAGATTTATGAGCATGAACCCAGGGTAGAAGGTGCCGTATACAAAGGGCTGACCATTGATTTTTGCAAACAGATTGGCGCAAAATTTATATTAAGGGGTATCCGGTACGTGAGCGATTTTGAATATGAAAAAACCATTGCAGACGCCAACCGTGCCATGGACAAAGACATTGAAACCATCTTTCTGACCGGTGAACCAAAATATACTTCAGTTGCCTCCACCATTGTAAGGGATATCTTACGCAATTATGGCGATGCTTCACCCTTTATCCCCGATGTTGTAATTGCTTCATTAAAACAACACAGTTAACCCGTTTATCATGGGCATCTGGTTTAATAAAGATTTATCAATTGCAGATTTAATGCCGCTGGGTAAGGATACCATGGGCGATCATATTGGCATTGAGTGGACCGGAGTGGGGGATGATTTTATTACCGCCCGTATGCCGGTAGACAACCGTACCCGCCAACCCTATGGCCTGTTGCATGGAGGCGCTTCCGTGACGCTGGCAGAAACCCTGGGTAGTGTAGCAGCCGCTATGGTGATTGATAATACTAAATTTTACTGCGTAGGACTGGAGATCAATGCCAATCACGTACGCGGTGTACGGGAAGGCTTTGTGGAAGGAATGGCAAAACCCATACATATTGGTGCAAGTACCCAGGTATGGGATATCCGGATATACGATGAAAGAAAAAAACTGGTGTGTGTTTCAAGGCTTACGGTGGCTATTTTGAAGAAATAATTCTCAAATTCAAAATTCAAAATTCAAAATTCAAAAGTCAAAAGTCAAAAGTCAAAAGTCAAAAGTCAAAAGTCAAAAAATAACCCAGACGTACGTAAATTATCAGGCCGAAGATTGCAAAGCACGCATACAACGCGGCAGTTTTTTACTTTTTACTTTTAACTTTTGAATTATAAAGAGCCCAACACATCTTTAATAGAAGGAAACGTGTTTTTCATCAGTTCGGGCAACGCAGATTTTTTGACCCATTTGGCTTCGGTGATGTCTTCTTCCGCCTGTGCCACCAATGATTGTTTACCATTAACTTTCATACTGTACCAGTGGCTTTCCTTTAAAATAAATTTTCCGCTTTCGTGATAGGTATGATAAGTGGGGGCAAGTGGTTTTTGCAATGTTATATGCTGCAACCCGGTTTCTTCCTGTACCTCCCGTACCGCGCAATGTTCCAGGGTTTCGCCTTTATCGAGCTTTCCTTTGGGCAAATCCCATTTACCGCGCCGGAAAATCATCAGTATTTCATCGTTTACATTGGTAACCAGTCCGCCGGCAGCCTGTATCACCGTAAATTTTTTCCAGAAGGCCTTTTTTAGTTCATTCAGGTTACTGTGCAGAAAGACGCCTGCGTGTATTTTTGCCAGTTCCATCTCATGTATCATGGCCCTGACCGTGTGGGTAGAAAATTCGTCTATAAAAATGGCATCGTCATGGTGTTTATAGGGCTCAATGGCATCGTTTATCTCATCGCACAAAAACAATGGCTTATCGTTGAAGTAAATTTTGATATACATGTGTATGATTGTTAAAATTGCTTTTAGCCATTAGCCATTAGCTGTCAGTTATTGCGAAAGATAACCTGGCAAAAGCACTAATGGCTAATAGCTAATGGCTAAAAGCTATTTCTTTATCTTCGCCGCATGACCAATGAAACAGCCGTTGCCGAAAAGCTTTTACAAATTAATGCTATTAAATTAAATCCTGCTGAACCCTTTACCTGGGCCAGCGGATGGAAGAGCCCGATATACTGTGATAACCGCAAGGTTTTGTCTTTTCCGTATGTCCGCGAATTTATTAAGTCGGAGATGAGCAATATCATTTTTGCCGATTTCCCGGGAACGGAATTGCTGGCGGGTGTGGCCACTGCGGGCATTGCCTGGGGCGCCCTGAGTGCCGACCAGCTAAAATTGCCCTATATCTATGTGCGGCCGAAACCAAAAGAGCATGGAATGGGTAATCAGATAGAAGGATATTTTGAAAAAGGACAAAAAGTACTGGTGGTGGAAGACCTGATATCGACCGGCAAAAGCAGCCTGCAGGTTGTAGACGTTTTAAAAGGCGCAGGGCTGGAGGTGATAGGTATGGTGGGCATTTTTACTTATGGCTTTGATATCGCCGTAAAAGCCTTTGCAGACGCCAAAATACCCTTTAAAACCCTTACCAATTACCAGACACTCATTCATATGGCGGTTGAAAATGGTACGATTTCGCCCGAACAGCAGGGCATTTTGTTAAATTGGCAACAGGATCCTTCCAATTGGAAGGGACTTTAGTTATTTTTGGGCAAACATTTAATACCATGAAAAAAGCAGTTGTTCTTCTGGCTTTTGTAGCAGGATTTTTCTCCCTGGCCAGTGCCCAGCCAAAAACTTCCCAAACGGTTACCATTAAAACGCCTACAGTACAGTGCGAAAGTTGTAAAACGCGCATCGAAAATACGCTGGCGCGCGAGGAAGGCGTATTTAAATCGGTAGTAAACTACAGGAACAAGACTACCAAAGTATCTTTTTACACTGACCGTACCAATATTGAAAATGTGAAAACAGCCATTGCCAATGCAGGTTATGATGCCGATGATGTTGCCGCAAACCCGGAAGCTTATAAAAAGTTGCCAATGTGCTGTAAAAAACCGGAAGACGGCGGCGGGCCGGTGAAAAAGCATTGAGGAAAGCTGTTAGCTGTTAGCTATTAGCTGTTAGCTGTTAGCCCTGAGCCGGTAGCAAAATTGAATCGGCTTATATAAAGATAAAAAATAAAGGACGCTGAAATGGCGTCTTTTTTTGTGTCCTTACCCGAATTAGTTAAAAAGAAAAGGGTTATTGAAAATTCGAAGCTCAAACCTTAAACCTTAAACCTCAAACCCTAAACCTTAAACCTTAAACCTTACCCTCAGCGCTCACAGCTTTCTTAAAGGTTGATGTCGATTTTCTGTTTGCCTTCATACTTGATCGGCAGGTTAAAGAAGATACCGCCTTTGCCCATTTTGGCAAACCCATCCAGCTTTATCATCACTTCATTGGAAAGTAAAATATCGAGTGCATTCGCGTACACCTGTTTCATATCCACCTTCATGGAAACGGGGATTAAAAAACTATCGCGTGCCGGAATTACGGTCATCGTATCCAGGATGGTTTTTCCTAAAAAACGGTTGTTCAGGTAAACATCCGTCTCTCCGTATTTCAATTTAAGGCTGAAGTTATTCGGGTTGAAATATTTTAAATCTGCCGATATAGCCGATTCCCCAACACCCAGGCTATTGACTTTTAAATTCTCAATACTCCGGTATTCAGGAGCTATAGGCCGGCTGCAACCGGGCAAGAGGAACAGGCCAATACACAATAGGGCCAGCAGAGGAAGAACAATTTTTTTCATACCGCTAATTAATCAAAAATAGGCGCCAAAAGTCAACGATTAAAATACGGCGGTTGTATTGGAACACTATATACTTGTAGAAAGAAGTGCGAGAAGTGTAAGGAATGTTATAATATGCTAGCAATGATATACTTATATAATGTCAAAATATTAAATAGTCGTTCCAATCCGATTCCTTAAAAAATACCTAATTCTGGTTTCAGATTTTATTTATGTCGGATGTATTGCTCAAGTTTCATTTTAGATACTGTTGAACTTCATCATAGTATAATATCTTAATCCCAAGTTGCACCCGCCGTGTTGAGTCCATTGCTTTTTTAACCGCAGGATTAAAAGTCAAAGCCCTGCCAGTATACACGACTTCTTTATTAGTAGCATGATTCCGATAGTAAATGGCACCCAATACTACAGTGCCAATAACTAAACAAATTGTATATAGCCGTCTCATTGTTTCTTTTTTCAAATCTTTTATGGCGGGGTGTGTTAAGCGTCTTTTTTCACGGCCTGTTCAGAGGTCTGTTTTAGTATGATCGGAGATCATTTTTTTGCCTTTTCCTATTACGGTTTATAGAAGCCAGGTTGAATTTGAAATAGGAGATTTCCCGAAAATCGGGTCTGCTATACTAGTAAAATTTTTTCTGACATCGGCATCAGACCAACGACAAGCACCACCATTTTTTAGCCATACCGTTTTTCAGATTTGCAATACAGGCAAACCGGTTTACAAATCCCTGCAATTCTCCCATGTAAGTTTGGCAGACTTTTTTTTCTCCGATAGTCCGGCCAGTGAACTCCTCCAGATTCTTGTAGACCTGCATAAATACCGGGCATTTGAAAAATCGCGGATTCCAATAACAGTCGGGGGGATTAAATGTTTCAACATCAATCGCATCCATTTTGGAACTTATTTTCTGCAATTTTTAAAATCGCTTTTTTTTGTCGTTTTTTCTCTACTAAAAATGATAGCTTTTTTGAAAAAACAATTCCCGGGATACTAAAATTTTATGGCTAATATTTATAGCGTTATTTTATAAACATAAATAAATAATAATCATCTAAATAAAAAATTAAAATTAATTTTAAATAATATAGATAATGGCAAAATTTGCCGATTTTTGTTAAGTTTTGCACAGTCTTGCAGGCGCATATAAATTGAAATAAATAATGATGTTAATTAATTGAAATACAATATATAATAAATTTAATATTATATTTTAATGCTTTTATTTTTTATATTTCAGAAAAGCTTAATTTGTAGGCTGGTTAAAATTTGCATAAATCCACCACCCGTCTGCTGCATGTGGATGGTAGCCGTAAAATGATGGGTTGGTTTGGCGAGTGAATTTGCATTGTGTGAAAGTTGGCGGCCGATGGATTGCTGTAACACATTCTACCCGGCAATTCTCATGAACCAAAACCGTGTAGCCGGCAAAACAGGATCGCTGACGCAGTGTCAGATAATCAGGACGGAAAAGATGCATATGGTCTTTCCCGGCTATACATGGTTGCCCGCAAAAAAACAGGTGTTTACCTATTTAAAACCGAAGAAGCTTGTAAAAGCAATTTTTATTAGACATCTTTGTAAGGACCTCTTTTTTTATAAAAACGCTTGTCTCCAATTCCTTCAAAGGCCATCCGGTCATCGTCTTTTACTATTGATAAATTGAATTATTACCGGTGCCCTGGAGACAGTGCCCGCGGCTACCGGCCACCTTATCCTGTATGAAACCGCTTCGCTTAACCGGTTCATAACACATTATTCAAATAATTTGCTTTTTATCAACACGTCAGCCGCTATGAGAAAAGGAATGCTTTTAATGCTTCTGCTGTCTGCAGTCGTCTTGCTGCGGGCGCAGGATTTTAGCAACAAAGGCAAAGAGTTTTGGCTGGGCTATGGAAACCACCAGGAGATGTATAATACCAACAAACAGGGTATGACGGTTTACATTACCTCCGATGTGAATACCAATGCTACCGTGGAAATTGCTGGTATCAATTTTAAACGCACTGTTGCGGTAACAGCTTTCCAGATTACGCAAGTTGATATACCCAATACCGCCAATCTCGATAAAGAAGGAAAATCAAGCCTGGGCATTCATGTTACCGCCGATAAATCTGTGGTGGTGTATGCACACATATATTATGCGTCTGTTTCCGGCGCCACACTTTGCCTGCCCGTAGCCACGCTGGGCAGGGAATATTATTCTGTTAATTACACACAGCTTGCCCAGCCAGGTGTTAGCAGTACTTCTTATTCTTATTTTTTTATAACGGCAACGGAAGACAATACCACCATTGAAATAACCCCTGCCGCCAACACCATCGGCGGAAAACCTGCCGGGGTAACATTTACCGAAGTCCTGAACAAAGGGGAAGTTTACCAGGTTTTGTCAAACACCGATCTTACCGGGTCTACCATTAAATCGGTCAATACCGGCACCGGCTGCAAACGGATAGCGGTATTTTGCGGAAGCGGCCGGCTCGGTATTGGCTGCGGCACCACCAATGCAGCAGTCGGTTCTTCAGACAACCTCTTTCAGCAAATGTACCCGGTGTCTACCTGGGGTAAAAAATACATTACCGTTCCCAGCAAAAACCGGCCAAAAAATTATTACCGCATCATCAGCACCAACCCGGGTATTGCCAATGTGCGTTTGAATGGCCAACCCATTGCAGCCACCAGTTTTATCAATAATTTTTATTACGAGTTTGTCGGAACCAGCACCAATCTAATAGAATCAGATGCACCGGTACTGGTTGCCCAATATTTTACCACCCAGTCCTGTGGCGAAAGCACCGGTTACGGAGATCCTGAAATGATTTACCTCAACCCGGTAGAACAGACCATCAGCGATGTAACGCTTACCTCTATGCGTTTGCTCAATGTGTCTACCCGCAACCTCCATTTCATTAACATCGTAGTAAAAAACACCCCGGCAGCACTGAACAGCATGCAGGTGGACGGCGTCTTAATTGGTTCAGAATTTCAGCCCCTGCCACAGGATAACAACTATGCCTTTACACAAAAAGATGTACTAATTGGTACCCACCGCATTGTGTGCGACTCCGGTTTTAACGCCATTGCCTATGGTTTTGCCGGTACCGAATCATATGGGTATTCTGCCGGCACCAACCTTAAAGACCTGTACCAGTATGTCTCAATAGATAACCAATACGCTACCGTTAACTTTCCGGCGGGCTGTAAGAATTCGCCATTAAAATTTTCCATGACCTTCCCTTATCAGCCCACACGGGTTGAATGGGTCTTCGGAACGGCATTGAATGTATTCGGACTTACAGATACAGTTATTACCGCACCGGTATATGATTCTACCTGGGTGGTAAACGGCCGGACTTTGTACCGATATAAAATTAATAAACTGTTTACCGTGTCTGCCGCTGGTGTGTACCCCATAAAAGTAATTGCCACCAACCCAACAACAGACGGCTGCAGCGGCGAACAGGAAATAAACTACGACCTGCAGATTTATGAAAAACCGAAAGTATCCTTCAATTGGACAAACAATGGATGCATTACCGACCCGGTTTTGTTTACAGATATAACAGATGGCAATGGCCGGCCGGTTATTAAATACATATGGAATTTTGGCGACGGACAGCTGGCCGATTCTTCCAATCCCACTCATACATATACCACTGGCGGTGTTTATAAAGTAAACTTTGCCGTAATCACCGATATAGGTTGCCTTTCTGATACAGTGCCGAATACCATTACTGTTTTTCCGCCACCCGTAGCTTCTTTTTCGCCGGCTGCCGCCGCATGCCTCAATAAATCCGTTTCTTTTAATGATCACTCCAGTGCTGCCGGCGGCAGTACCATTGTAAAGTGGTACTGGAATTTTGGCGATAATACGGCTCCACTTGTAAAAACCGACAATACGCCGGTGCAACATGTATATACCGCAACCGGAGTGTACAATGCAACCCTGCAGGTAGAAATTAACAGCGGTTGCAAGAGTACAGTGCAAACCGTACCCGTGAGCGTAAATGTTTTACCCATAGCCAATTTTGCTGAACCGGCAATCTGTCTGAGCGATCCTGTTGCCCAATTTTATGACAGCAGCTATATTGCTGATAACAGCCAGGCAATGTTTACGTATTCCTGGGACTTTGGCAATGGCGTTACCGATAATCAAAAAAATGGAAAAGGCCGCTTTCCTGCAGCAGGCATCTATGATGTAAAACTTACGGTGACAAGCAAAGACGGATGTGTAAAAGACACCACAAAAAAATTCACGGTAAACGGCGCGGTACCGGTAGCGGCATTTTCAGTAAATAACAATGCTGTTTTGTGCAGCAATAAAGAGGTAAGTATTACTGATGCGTCTACGGTAGATTTCGGAAATATCATCCGGACTGAAATATACTGGGACTATACCGGTAACCCGCTGACTAAAACCGTAGACAGTCTTCCTGCCAAAGGAAAAATGTATACGTACAATTATCCGGTTTTTAGTACACCGGCAACCAAAACCTTCCAGGTAAAGTATGTGGTTTATTCGGGCATCAGTTGTGTGAGCCAGTCAACCACCACTATTACGTTGCAGGCAGTTCCGTTGTTGCAGTTTGATGCTATGCCGGCAGTTTGTGAGGAGATTGCACCATTTACGATTACGGCAGCAAAGGATATTTCAGTTTTTTCCGGTGCCGGTGTTTATTCGGGTAAAGGCATCTCACCGGGCGGTCTGTTCAATCCCGCACAGGCGGGGCCGGGTATTGATTCTATAACGTATATGGTTTCGGCTGCCAATGGATGTGCCGCCAGCGCTACCCGTGCAATTGTTGTATATGCAACACCGGTTATAACGGCCGGCGCCGATAAATTTTTACTGGAAGGCAGTTTTATTACGCTCGACGGAAAAGCCAGTGGCAATAACCTGTCTTATGCCTGGACGCCGGCAGAATACCTGGACAATGCCACTGTGGTTGCACCTAAAGTTACCGCGCCGCGTGATATGGTGTACAGATTGCTGGTAACATCGGCCGATGGTTGCCGCGCCACCGACGAGGTCACGGTAAAAGTATTGAAGAAGATAAAAGTACCCAATGCATTTTCACCCAACGGAGACGGTATCAATGATATTTGGGCAATTCAGTACCTTGATTCTTATCCGGATTGTACGGTGGATGTGTACAACCGGTACGGTCAGCAGGTATTTCACTCAACCGGCTATTCCAAACCATGGGATGGCAGGGTAAGCGGTCAGCCATTACCGGTAGGCGTCTATTATTGGATCATCAACCCGAAAAACGGCCGCACCCAGGAAAACGGATCGTTAACTATAATCAGGTAAACCAAAACAACTATACCGATGAAACAGGTTCTTTTGATTTTGTGTGCGGTAATAATGTTTACCAGCCTGGCGGCACAACAGCAGCCACAATATACCCAGTACCTGATCAATAACTATATACTTAACCCGGCGCTGACCGGTATTGAAAATTATACGGATATTAAGCTTAGTCACCGCCACCAGTGGGTGGGCTTACAGGATGCACCCGTAACTACTTATTTAACCATTCATAAACCGCTCGGCAAAAAAGATGATCGCATTACAGCCACTTCTTTTCAAACACCGGATGAAAATCCGCGCGGCAGAAATTTCTGGCAGGATTATGAAGCAGCCAAACCACACCATGGCATCGGCTTAAAAATAATCAACGACAGAACCGGTCCCCTCAACCGTTTTGCGGGCTATATCAGTTACGCCTATCATATTGGCATTAGTGCGCAGACCAGTATTGCAGCCGGTTTTGAAGCCGGTGTAAGAAATATTTCTTTAAACCGCAGCAAACTGGATTTTGGAACAGCCAATCCGGTTGATCCGGCGGTGTATACATCCGGAGAGATAAACAGCCTTCGGCCCGATTTCGGTGCCGGTATATGGGTATATTCAGCTGATTATTTTATCGGTGTTTCTGTACAGCAGATCATTCCGCAGAAAATTTATTTTTCAGACAACAAAGTACAACAGCAGCCAGGCAAACTGGTGCCACACCTTTTTGCAACAGCCGGTTACCGGTTCCTTATCAATGACGATATTTCCGTGATACCGAGTATTATGCTTAAATATGTGCAACCCACACCCGCACAGTTCGATGTAAATACAAAATTTCAATACCGCGATCTGTTGTGGGTGGGAGCGGGCTACCGGCTGAAAGATGGATTCAGCGGTATGGCCGGTCTGAATGTTTCCAATACCTTCAATGTCAGCTACGCGTATGATTACACTACCTCTCAACTGAATACGGTTACCAAAGGCACACACGAAATTGTGCTTGGATTCTTGCTGGGTAATAAATATGGCGACTGGTGCCCGCGCAATGTCTGGTAAATCTGTTTTAAGTTTTAAGTTGTAAGTTTTAAGTGCGCTTACCGGACTGGAAAGTGGTTAGCGGTTAGTGGCTAGTGGGCGTTTGCCAGGTATAATGCAAAAGTCAAAAGTCAAAATGTAAAAAATGGCGCGGCACCGGTCTGACGTCACCGTCTGACCGACATCTCCGATAAGTTAGAAGTCAAAAGAAACAGGCGATTACGGGCGAAGAAGTGATAAGTTTTAAGTTGTAAATGTTAAGTGCATTTATGTCCGAATCCGGTTGGTTTCACGCGGCGTACACTGCGGGGCAGCGGATACTGCGGTTGCTGTTCCTATTTTTTACCGGCTTGAAATATCCGCTGCGCCCTCCGCCTCTCCGCGCCCGCCGCGGGAAACCGGCTGAGCAAAAGTATTTATCCAAAAAACACATCCCAAGCAAAGCGTATAATGGTTCCCGTTACCACCACCAGGAAAAATATACGGATGAACGAATTTCCCTTCAGCAATGCCAGCCTTGCGCCCAGCAAGCCGCCTACGCCATTGCAGATTGCCATGGGAAGCGCAATGGCATAAATGATTTTACCACTGGCGGCAAAGAAAATAATGGAACCGATATTGGTAGCCAGATTTACAAATTTGGCATGAGCGCTGGCCCGTAAAAAGTCGAAACCCAGTAAGGTAATAAATGCCAGCACCAAAAAGCTGCCTGCTCCGGGCCCTATAAAGCCGTCATAAAAACCGATGACCGCGCTGATAAGCACCGCATACCATCCTTGTCGCTTTACGGAATGCGCTTTTTCTGTATGGTTGCCAAAATTTTTATTGGTCCAGGTATAAACAGCTACCACAATCAGTACAACCAGCAACAGGGGTCTCATAAACTGGTTGCTTACCATGGTTAGTAATTTGGAACCGCAGAATGCAGCAACACCGGCAATACCGGTCATTATAAATATCAGCTTATAGTTTAATGAAACCCTCCTGGCATATTGCGCTGTAGCAAAAAAAGTACCGGCGCAAGCCGGTATTTTCAACGTTCCTATCACCGTTGCCACGGGGTATTGTGGCAATAGTATCAGTCCACTGGGTGTTTGTATTAATCCGCCGCCTCCCACAATAGCATCAATAAAGCCCGCTGAAAACGCCGCTATACAAAGTAATATAAGTTCGGTGCTCATGCAGGTTGTTTGGCTTGGTAGGTTACGTTTGCAACAATCAACCCACCAATAACCAGCAAACCGCTGATTAAATGAATATCTGTAAACGCTTCACCCAAAAAAATAACGGCTTCAATGGTGCTGAAGACCGGAATAAGATTGGCAAACAATGCGGTGGCCGATGAACCCAATTTTTTGATGGCTGCGTTCCAGCAGAAAAAGCCGATGATGGAATTGCCGATACCCAGGTATACAATGATCAGCAGTTTGTTGGCATTCCAGCTGACTGCTTCTGAATGCGTTATTTCATACAGGTAAAACGGCAGCAGAAAAAGGGTGCCGAGTGTAAAAATGGTAAACAAAAAAACAATAGGAGAAAGGGCTGCCGGTTTTTTCTTTACCAGCGTATTGTATACGGCAAATGCAAAGGCGCTGATAAAAACCAGCAGATCCCCCTTGCCAAACCTCAATTTTGCCAGCTGCTGAAAACTGCCCTGGCTGAGCAGGTAAGCGATGCCGGCAATGCAGATAAGCATGCCCGTTATACGATAGCTGCTCACTCTTTCTTTTAGAAATACAGCACCCATCACGGTTACAAATACCGGTGCCACGGTGGTGCCTATCAGCGCCAGATTAATGGCCGAGGTATAATGCCCGGCCAGGTAAATAAATGTATTGAAGATGGTAACGCCGGTAAGCGCCGTCCAGAAAATATATTTTTTATGGTTCAGCAGCAACTGTTTTTGTTCCTTGATTTTTGTTATGGCAAATGGCATAATGCAAACAGAAGCCATCGACCAGCGGTAAAAGGCCAGGCTCACCGGTGGTATCTGCCGCGAGATGCCCTTGGCTACTACATAATTGCCAGACCAGATAAGAACCGTCAGCAATGCCAGCCCGGTGCCTTCGTATAGACTTTTTCTAGAGTTAATAATTATGAGTTATGAGTTATGAGTTATGAGTTTTAGTTTCTGGCTATTAGCTATTAGCTGTTAGTTGTTAGCTTCTGGCCGTTGCCCTTATGCTTCGCAGATACAGCCGAAAGGCTACCCATCAATCGCTTACTGCGGCAAAGCCCAATTCCTAATTCCTAATTCCCAATTACTAAAAGTGCGCATAGTCCATTTCAAAATTTCCTTTGATGCGTTCCATGGGCGGGTTGAAATAACCATATTTCAGTTTTGGAAATTCTTCGTGAATCAGTTCCTGTAATTGTTTGATGCCCATGCATTCGCCGGTATTGGTTACACCAATCTTACCCAGGTACCAATCGGGATCTATATTAAAATTTCGCCACTGTATCATGCACAGATCTGTATCCCTGATAAGTTTTCTCAACGCTTCATATTCTTCAATGCTGTCTGTCATACCCGGAAAAACAAAATAATTGATGCTGGTCCAGCCACCAAAACTGCGTACAACTTTCAGACTTTCTATAATGTCTTCAAAGATGTAATTATTCGGTCGGTAGTATGCCTCATAAATATGTTTTCTTGCAGAGTTGGTACTTACACGCATACTGTTCAGTCCGGCTTCACACAATGCTTTTACGGCATCGGGTTTGGAGCCATTTGTATTGATGTTGATGCTGCCACGTTTGGTGTGTTTGCGCATTTCAATAATAGAAGCGCGGATGGTTTCCCACATCAGCAATGGTTCGCCTTCGCAGCCCTGTCCGAAAGATACAATGGGGTAGGGTGCTGTTGCCAGGTGTGGAACCGTAAATTCAACAATCTCTTCAGCACTCGGTTTAAAGGTGAGGCGGTCCTGTGTGGACGGTATCGTCTCTTCCTGTGGTTGAAACGAAATACAACCGATACAATTGGCATTGCAGGCCGGCGATGTGGGCACCGGGCATTCCCATCTTGCCATTGAAAGGTTTCTTGCGGCCGGGCAGTTATACGTAAGACAACAATTTTCCATCAAGTGTTTTACCAGGCGGTTGTGCGGGTAGGCTTCCATCAGGTGCGCAGTACCCGATTTAATTTTTGCATTGTCGTAACCGGCCGATTCCTGGCGTACATCCTGTTCAATTCTTACAGCAGGTACGTAAAAGCGGTCGTTCAGCCATCCGGCGGCGGTATAGCAAAACAATGGAAGGGTAGGCGCGCCGGGGGTGGTTTCGTAGGCGGCAATATATAAGCCGGTATGTGCGGGCGGAATGAATGCTGCTACAGCCCATCCTTTTTCGCAAAGGCGCATATCGCCTGTTTGTACATCAATGCCAATGCCGCGTCTGCCGGGCAGTTCATACAATGATCCGCCTTGCGGCAGTTCAATCCAGTCTTCCGGGTCAACCGGGTATGCATCCCATCCGCTGCGGCCTGTGGCGTACAGTGAGGTATCCTCAAAAATCTTTCCCTTGCCATCTGAATACAATATATAAGGCGTCATCTGCAAATAGCTTTTAGCTGTTGGCTGTTAGCTTTTAGCGTTTGCGCCTGTTGACCGGTTGGCTAACAACTAACAGCTAAAGGCTAATAGCCTGATTTCAAATAATGCCTGCAAAATTCGTGAATTTGATCCAGTTCTTCGAATTGAAGATTTTGACGAAGGGAAAACTGGTATTTCCGGTTTTCGGAAGTGTCGATGATTATCTGGTCGTACCGCACATCTATATGATTGATGCGCGACCATAAAAAGAATTCGCTTTGCGGCAAACCCGAGATGGTAATGCCAATGTGGTTGAATTTTACCATTTCCGCGGTCATCATTTTCCGTTCGCAGTACAGCAGCCAGGCATAGGCGCCGCTCACCAGCACCAGCACAATACCCATAATCCAGTTAGATTCAGAGAGTAATATGGCGGCGGCCCCTAAAAAAATAATGCATTCAATAAAACGGAAGATTGTGTTCATGGAAGGCAGTTCCTGCGCCAGGTTGCGGTTGGTAAACACCACAATTAAAATATCGATACCAATAAATAACTGGCACCAGAAATAAAGGTGGTTGAGCTGCGGTTGCTGTAACTGGTGAAGGGCATTGAACAAAACCAGCAGGCCGGCTATAAAATGAAGGAAACGGCCCATTCTTTTCAGGTTTTCAAATGCAGGGTGGATGATGCTGATGGCTAGTGCGTTCATAAGCATGTTTTTGGGTAGATGCGTAAGAAACAAAAATCCATACTAAGATTTGTATGATTAATTGGATTTTAAGATTTTTTTGGGAGACCGCCCCTGTCTGGCTCACTCTGTCAACATTTTAACTACTGATTCTAATAAATATCCGCAAGCCTCAAACCCTAAGCCCTATACCTTACACCCGCAACTCAAAACTTAAAACTTACAACTTACAACTTTCCCTCGGACTGGAACTCCAGACCGGCGCCTCGCCATTTTTTGCATTTTGACTTTTGCATTATACCTGGCAAAAGCACTTACAACTTAACACTTAAAACTTAACACTTGTTTCCCTCCAGTTTTTCCCTGCAGTACACATTGAACTCATCTTCATCGGCATCGCCTTCTTCGTCTACTGTTTCACGTTGCAGTAACCGGTTGTTTTTAAAATCGAGGGTCAGCAGATCATCTTTTAAAATGATATTGTTGAACTCAGACCATTTGTATCTTCTGCGGAAAAGTGTGTTAATGGCAATCTCATGATCGGTGAAACCTACTTCCAGTGGCATTTTGGCCTGTCTTTCAAAAAGTCCCATGAGTGCAAAAGGTATAAAGAGCCAGGGCAGGTAGGGCATGGTTACCCAGCCGATGGCTGCAATAAACAATGCACTGCTGTAAAAAACGGCGACGCCTTTCTTTTTTTGCTGGTAATAATTCCACCCGGTAATAGCGGCAATGGCAATACCGCCGAATAAATAGGGGATCTTTATATTGGGCGAAAAATATTGTTCTCTCAGGAAAAGTAATACCGAAATACCGAGCAACAGGATGGAAAAGATATCAATGTATTTGCGGCTGGAATTTTTTAACGTGACAACGTATTGGTAAACCATGGGGAGATTGCTGATTTCGGTATTTTTCGATTTTGAGATTTTATTGCAGCAAGATTACTGATTGATTGCTGATTTCGGTATTTTTCGATTTTGAGATTTTATCTCAAAATCAAAAAATCAGCAATTCCACCCTATGCCCGCTGCCCCGCCGCCTGCACGCCGCGAGAAACCATCGACGCAAAAGCAAATCCATAAATCTCAACATCAAAAAATCAGCAATCGTTCTCAGCTGTTGCTCACCAATAACAGGTTACACAATTTCCAGAGCAGGCGGGCGCCAACATTGGCATCCCATTCAGTATCGCCGGTGCCTACTTCACTCAGATCAAAACCAATGAGTTTGCGGCCGCTGCGTATGATTTGCCGGAGCAGGTAATAGGTTTGTTCTACTTCCAGTCCGCCGGGTACCGGAGTACCGGTTGCCGGACAAAGTTTTGGATCAAGTCCATCAATATCAAAACTGAGGTATACATTGTTGGGCAGGTGGGTCACTATTTCATCGGCCATCTGTTTCCATGTCTGTCCTTCAAACTGACGTTCTTTCAGTTCATGATCAAAATAAGTAACCACGCGGTAGTTGCTGTTGCTGATGTATTCCCATTCTTCATCGCACAGGTCGCGTACGCCTACCTGTACTAATTTTTTTATCTGTTCAATCTCATTCAACGCGTTGTACATGATGCATGCATGGCTGTATGAAAATCCTTCGTAGTTTTTGCGGAGATCGGCGTGGGCATCAATTTGTAAAATGCCAAAATCACCGTGTTTTTCTGCAATGGCTTTGAAATAACCCAGTGGTGTGCTGTGGTCGCCGCCAACAAGGCCTACCAGTTTGCCTTTGTCGAGCAGTTCCTTGGTTTGCTGGTATACCCAGTTGTTTAAATAGATTCCGCCTTCATTTATTTCCTTCATGCTTTTAGTCATGAAATTGTTCTTCTCCACTATTTCACCTTTGGAAATATAATCGATATAGAGTTCTGCTTCTTTGCGGAGATAATCACTCTTCATCAGCACCTTTTTATCTGCGGGACGCATATAAAAACCTTGTTTCCATCCGTCACGCAGATCGGTATCAAATATATCTACCTGTAAAGCAGCTTTGCAAATATGATCACTGGCACGTGCTGTACCTGCTGTATTGCTAACCGTTACTTCCCAGGGCACAGGCAGCAGCACCACTTTTGCTTCGTCTTCCGTAAAAGGCAATCCAAAAATATTATTGTTGGGGTTACCGGCTCTGTTGGGGTCAAATTGGGATAGGTCTGCCATGTTGTAAAATTCTGGTATTGTAAACGCTGCGCAAGTTAACGCAGTATATGGTAGAAGCAAAATAATGCTGATGCGTTGCAGGCCAGTCGACTAACACTTGTTATGGTTTTTTTTAAAATTGTTAAACTTTTGTGGCGTTGAACAGTTTTACCTCAGTCAAACGGCCTGCCAGGCGCATTTCATGCAGTAATTACGCCAGATAGTTACAACAAGGCATGCCCGATCATTTTTTTTGGCCTAATTTTACACCCGAAAATTGACGTATGAAGAAAACCCATATTGTTATCCTTGTTTTTATAGCGGCGGCCATTGCGGTATTGGTTAGTTATACCGGTAATCTTACTACTTATGAGACCGTGGCGTCGGCACGGCAGAAAGAAGGAAAATTTGTGCGACTGATCGCCAAAGTAGATAAAAGTCAGCCGGTAGAATATGATGCCGCCAAAGACCCCAACTATATGAGTTTTACCGCCATCGATACACTTGGCAATACCACCCGGGTAATATTCCGCAATTCAAAACCACCTGATTTCGAAAAAAGCGAACGTCTTGTACTGAATGGGAAAATGCAAAACGGACAATTTGAATGCAAGGACATGCTCATGAAATGTCCTTCCAAATACAAAGACGATCCCAATGTGATGAAGAAGAACCTCACTATAACCAACTAACCCTGTAACATGAATTTTATTGGTGAACATCTTTTACCCGGGCAGTTCGGCCATTTTTTTGTTATCCTGTCTTTTGTCGCCTCACTGGTTGCTACCATTGCATATTTTAAAAGCGCCAATGCACCGCTGCACGAAGCGGCTTCCAGCTGGAAACGCCTTGCCAGGGCGGCGTTCATCACCGAATGTTTTTCTGTTTTTACCGTATTTGTAATCATCTTTTATATTATTGCCACCCATAAATTTGAGTATACCTATGCCTGGAACCACTCCAGCAGGGCACTCAGTGCAAAATATCTTTTCAGCTGTATATGGGAAGCGCAGGAAGGCAGTTTTCTGTTATGGACCATCTGGCATTGCGTGCTGGGACTTGTGCTTATGTTCCGCGCCGGCAAATGGGAAGCGCCGGTAATGACCGTCATCAGCTTTGCACAGGTTTGCCTGGCAACCATGATCATCGGTTTGTATTTTGGAACCACCAAAATTGGCATCAACCCATTTCTGCTGGTACGCCAGATGGAAAGCATGCAGGCGGCCCCCATCTTCAGCCGGCCCGATTACCTTAGCATTCCCATGATGCAGGACGGGCAGGGTCTCAACCAGCTATTACAGAATTACTGGATGGTCATTCATCCGCCCATATTGTTTTTGGGTTTTGCTTCCACCATTGTTCCTTTTGCTTACGCCATGGCAGGCCTCTGGAAAAAAGATTATTCGGGCTGGTCGAAAATTGCCCTGCCCTGGACACTGTTCTCGGCCGGAATACTGGGCCTTGGTATCATGATGGGCGCGGCCTGGGCATATGAATCACTCACGTTTGGCGGGTTCTGGGCCTGGGACCCGGTAGAAAACGCCTCGCTGGTGCCATGGCTGGTAATGATTGCCGGTTTGCATACGCAGGTGGTATACAATGCAACCGGCCATTCGCTCCGGGCCACCTATTTCTTTTTTATCATTTCTTTTTTCCTGGTTCTGTTCTCTACTTTTCTAACGAGGAGCGGTATACTGGGCGATAGTTCAGTTCATGCATTTGTGGAGAACGATATGAACTTTCAGCTTATCTCGCTGATGGCGGTGTTTCTTTTGCCGGCGCTTATTCTTTTTGGCATGCGTTACAAATCTATTCCGCATATTGTAAAAGAAGAAAGTTCTTACTCCAGGGAATTCTGGATGTTTATCGGTTCGCTGGTATTGTTCCTGGCCGCGTTGGTAATTATCTGGCAAACATCGTTTACACCTATCTACAATAAACTGGCAGGCAAATCTACTGCTATGCCCGAAGACCCCGAATTTGCGTATAATAAAATCCAGATTTTTGTTGCCGTAGTACTGGGATTGTTAACAGCCATCGGCCAGTACCTCCGTTACAAGGATACACCCAGGGGCGTATTCATAAAAAAAGTGGGCATTCCTACCGGTATTGCCCTGATCATTTCATTGCTCATCAGTTTCTTTGGGGCAATCAATTTCCACAAACACGGTCCCGGTTTCCTGGGAGCAATCCACCTGGCCATATTTGCGGCAGTGTATGGTATTGTTGCCAATGCTGCGTATATCTGGACGGGGTTAAATGGTAAGCTGAAAGCTGCCGGCGGTTCCATAGCACATCTCGGATTTGGGTTGATGCTACTGGGCATATTGATCTCTTCCGCCAAAAAAGATGTGTTGTCGAAAAACAATGGCATACTACTGAATTTTGCACCCGAAACAAAACAGGATCCAACAGAGAACCTTACATTGATAAAAGGATTGCGTACAGATATGGGAAGGTATTGGGCCACCTACCAGAATAAAGACAGTACAGGCCAGAAAGGCAATATCACTTATTTTAAAGTTGATTTTGAAAATAAAAAATCAGGTGAAAAATTTACATTATATCCCAATTTTATAAAAGCTACCAAGGGGCAGGAGGGTGTATCGGGCAATCCAGATTCCAGGCATTACTGGGACAAAGATATTTTCACTTATATCAGCGCCACCAGTATAGATGACGCGGATGATACGGCGCAGTTCCGGAAGCACAGTGTTAAATTAAAGGATACTATTTTTTATTCGTCTGGTTATATGATCCTCAATAATGTGAGCATCAATCCAACCGGCACACGCCACCAGATCAATCCCAGTGATACATTGATTGTTGCTGATATCAGTATTTATTCTTCAGACAGCATGCGTTACCGGTCTACCCCCGCCATTTTCTGGAAAGGCAATGACTCCAGGTTTATTTTTGATACCGTATTTGCGCAGGGGCTGGCAGTTGGATTTACCAGTGTAAACAATGATACGCATGCAGTGGAGATACAGGTAAAGGAATCGAATAAAATGGTGCCTTATGTAGCATTGAAGGCCTATGAGTTTCCGCATATCAACCTTCTATGGGCCGGTACCATCATTATGGTCATGGGTTTTGCCGTGAGCCTCCGCCGCAGGTATACACTGGCAAGGAGCATGCATGTGAGCAAACGCCCGGCAGCAGTTCAAAAAGAAAGCTAATACATTATAGTGTAAGTATTTAGCAATTTAGTAACAGCGTTTCGGGTTACTTTTTTGTCCTTGTTAGGATTAACAGGAACCAGTTTGTAAATTTATCCCATGCAGTTGCCCGGAATACATATAAAATACATCCGTTTTACAGGGATGCTGGTTTGTCTGCTTGCGTGGGGCCTGGCGCAGGGCCAGCAGGATACTTCCACTGCACGCGCAGATTCCATTTTTAAAAATATTCCACACCCGGAACTGGGTCCCAATGACACCATTATGGTGCCTGCTAAAATAAGTGATGAAGGTATGCTGATGCCTGCCAGAACCATGGAAGGTTTCTGGATAACCAAACCTGGTCCCCCCGGCATGAAAGAACGGATAGAAAAATGGACGCGGCTGCGCAATGCCGTGTATGTTACCTATCCGTATGCGCGAAGGGCGGGCAGTGTAATGAATGATATCAATGCAAAGATTGAAAAGATGCCGGTGAAAGAAGATCGCAAAGCTTATATTAAATCAAGGGAAAAAGAATTACGAAAGGAATTTACCGAACCGCTTACCAATCTGTCTATATACCAGGGCAAAGTGCTCATGAAACTGATCAACCGGCAAACCGGCAATAACTGCTATGAAATTATTAAAGAATACAAAGGCGGTGTTACTGCGCGCCTTTATCAAACCGTTGCATTCTTTTTCAGCACCAGTTTGAAACAACCGTATGATGCCGGCGGCGATGATAAAGAAATTGAATCCATTGTTCAGGAAGTGGAACGGATGTATGGGAGATAGAGTTTTAAGTTTTAAGTGCTTTTGCTGGGTAGAAAGTAAAAGGTCAAAAGTCAAAATTCAAAAGTCAAAAACTGACGCGCGGCGTAAACAAGGCAGAAATAAAAAGTCGAAAGCCAAAAATTAATTGATAAGCTGGTCTGATGTCCCCGACCGATGAGGAACAAGCCGCAAATACAGCGACGCGGTCGAGACAGCATCTCCGATGCAAAAATGGAACACAGATTTTTATGATGGGGATGATTAAATAATTGATGTACGCGCAGCCTTGTAAGGGCGAAACCGAATAGCGAGGGGTGTAGCCCCTCGCTGTGAAATGAAGCAATATTTAAAAGTTAAAAAAGATGCGGAGTAATCACGCACAAGTTAAAATTGCTGTCTTCCCCGCAACAGGAAAGCCGGTCGCTTTTTAACTTTTGACTTTTTAATTTTCACTTTTGAATTACAACTTAACGATCTTCTCTATAAGGCCTGTTGTGGAGAAGCCCGGTACTATCGGGTTTATTACAACCCTTCCTCCATTGGCCATGACTTCTCTGGCGCCAACAATTTGTTCTATGGTATAGTCGCCACCCTTTACAATTACGTCGGGCATTAGCGCGGTAATTAATTCCAGCGGGGTATCTTCATCAAACAGTACAACAGCATCTGTCATTAACAGCGAAGCTACCAGCAAAGAGCGGCTGTGCTGGTTATTAACCGGGCGGGATGGGCCCTTTAATCTTTTGGTGGAAGCATCCGAGTTGATGCCCACAATTAATACATCTGCTTCACGGGCGGCCTGGCTGAGGGAAAAAATATGTCCTTCATGCAGAATATCAAAACAGCCATTGGTGAAAGCAATTTGTTTGTTTAAAAATTTCCACATTCTTGCTTCTTTCACCAAAGCATCCAGCGTAAATATTTTCTGCTGTATGAAATCAGGGTTTTTCATCTTGTTTTTTCCTGTTTATAACCGGTAATAAAAATAGGCTGATGGCACCAAATATAATTACCATAAAAAATTGTACCAGCCACAGCAACCATCCAAAAGCCTTGCCCATATTTTCTGTTAAACCATACAGCATCATGGTTTCCTGCACCAGCAGGGGGTAAGCGCCAACGCCACCCTGTGTGGCAATCATGCCAATGCTGCCCATGCAGAGCACAGACAGCGATTCTTTTATACCATAGATGCTGGTTTCTTTCATGGCAGCCATGCCAACGCGGATGGCGGCCAGGTAAAGTACCCATATGAGCACTGTGTGAAAAATGAACCAGCCTTTGTTCTGTAAAAAGCGGATACTGGTAAGGCCATGCCAGATATTTTTCAGTATTTCCTTTATTTTCTGCACCAGGCTGATGTGTGCAAATTTTTTAAACATCCAGCGGATTGTGGTGAACAGGCCTATTACCACCATTGCTGCAATCAGCCAGTTAAGCACGCGTGCGCTGGTACTGCGGGTACCGTTGTTAAATATTTTATTAAGCATTTCAGCAGCGTAAGTGCCAATGATGTCTACCTGCGAGAGCAGGGTCACCATAAAAATAATGGCCAGGCATACCAGGTCAAACGCACGTTCGGCCACTACGGTGCCCACGAGTTTGTCGGCCGGCACTTTTTCATAACGGCTAAGGATAGTGCATTTTAAAACTTCGCCCAGCCGGGGTATGGCCAGGTTGGCAATATAGCTTACCAGTACTGCACAATATACATTGAGCAGGGAAGGGGCATAGCCAAGAGGCTGCATCAGTATCTTCCAGCGAACGGCGCGGCTGAGGTGCGCGGCCAGCAGTATCAGCACAACAGGTATCAGCAACCAGAAATCGGCGCGCAGCCAGGCACCTTTTATATCCAGCCAGTCTTTGTGTTCTATTTTGCCAAGGCTCCACCATACCAGAAAAATAGCCAGGCCCAGGAACAGCAGGTATTGTAAGAGGCTGATTATTTTTTTATTCATGGTGTTGGTGCAATGGAGTCAAAGATAACGGATACAAATAAACGTAATGTCATAACTTGTTGCCTTCTTTCGGGAAAACCACCCGCGGTGTAAATTTCTTCGCTTCTTCAAAAAGCATACGGGCATAAGATATAACAATTACAATATCGCCCACAGCGCCTTGTCTTGCTGCGGGGCCATTGAGACAGCAGGTGCCGGAGCCCCTTTTGCCTTTAATAATATAGGTTTCTATGCGGCTGCCGTTGTTTACGTTTACTACCTGCACTTTTTCATTTTCTATGAGGTTGGCGGCATCCAGCAGGTCTTCGTCAAGCGTAAGACTACCTACATAATTCAGGTTCGCTTCTGTTATAACCGCCCGGTGTATTTTCGATTTCAATACTTCTATATCCATACTGTCAAAATTCAAAATTCAAAAGTCAAAAGTCAAAAACTCCTTCACCATCCTTTCTTTTAAACCCTTTTTCTCTTTATTCTCTTAGCCTCTGCTGGTTTTGTTTCCTGTGTGATTCAGTAACCGGCAGAAGACATTCAACATTTAAAATGTATCATTCAAAATATTTCTTCTCGCTTCTGTTATGGCCGCCCGGTGTATTTTTGATTTCAATACTTCTATATCCATACTGTTAAAATTCAAAATTCAAAATTCAAAAGTCAAAAACTCCTTCGCCATCCTTTCTTTTAAGCCTTTTTCTCTTTATTCTCTTAGCTTCTGCGGGCTTTATTCCCTGGTGATTCAATAACGGCAAAAGACATTCAACATTTAAAATACAACATTCAAAATAATTCTTGTTGGCTGAGAACCATATTGTCTATCAGCCTCACTTCTTTCTGAAAAGCTGCTACCAGCGCCACCATTTTTTGGTGGCCGTCCCAGTCGTTAACGGGTTCCAGTGTTTCGGCATCTGCTATGGCAACATAATCAACCCTGAAATTGTTCGCGGCAAGCGTAGCGGTGGTATTTGCAATCATGGCTGCCGTGCTGCCTGGTTGTATATTGTTTTTTATATATTTCAACCCCTCGGCAATAGCGGTGGCTTTTTTTCTTTCATCGGGGCTAAGCCGGGTATTGCGGCTGCTCATGGCCAGTCCATCCGGTTCGCGCAGGGTGGCACAAGTGTGCAGCTGGGCGGGTGACTGCATAATTTTCAGCAGGCGTTTTACCACCATGCACTGCTGGTAGTCTTTTTGTCCCATATACAGGTTATCGGGCCGAACAATATCAAGCAGCCTGTTCATGACCCTGCACACCCCCTGGAAATGGCCGGGGCGGTATTTGCCTTCCAGCAGGCCTTCCAGCGGGCCCAGTTCATAGTGTACCGGTTCAGTATAACCGTTGGGGTAAACTTCGGCCACGGATGGCATAAAGAGTGCATCGCAACCGGCCTTTACCAGCAATTCAATGTCTTTTTCGATGGTGACCGGGTATTTTTCAAAATCTTTTTTATCGTTGAACTGGGCAGGGTTTACGAAAATACTTGCCACTGTTACGGGGTTGTCTTTTTTTGAGGCAGCCAGCAGCGAAAGATGACCGGCGTGCAGAGCGCCCATGGTAGGGGCAAATCCGATGGAAAATGACCGTTTTTTTGCGTCCTGCAACCAGGCTTGCAGGGGTGCTGTTTTTTTGAATAGAATCATACTATTTACAATGAAATGGCCTGTGATACAGGTTTTTCGGTTTAAAAGTCTTACCTTTGCCCACTATTTTTTTAAAGTCTTTGCTCATTAATTTAAGCCGCGAATGTCAACAAAGAAAAGAATTTTATTCATAGCCAGCGAAATGTCTCCCTACCTGGAAATGACAGAGTTTTCAGAAATCGTAAATAAGCTGGCCATTAAATCGAACGACAGTGGTTTTGAAATTAGGTGTATAATGCCCCGTTTTGGCGTTATTAATGAGCGCCGGCACCGGTTACACGAAGTAGTACGCCTGTCTGGTATCAATGTTTCGGTAGACAACGACGATTATCCCCTGCAAATAAAAGTGGCTTCACTGCCCAACGCCCGCCTGCAGGTTTATTTCCTGGACAATGAAGACCTGTTCAAACGCAAATATATTTTCCACGACGAAAAAGAAAAATGGTTTGAAGACAACGGGCTAAGGGCCGTTTTCTTTTGTAAGGGTGCTTTGGAGACCGTCAAGAAATTTGGCTGGCCTCCCGACATTATCCATTGCAGTGGCTGGATGACCGGATTAATACCGCTTTACCTGAAAACCGTTTACAAGAAAGAACCGGTGTTTTCGCACAGTAAAATTATTTTTTCGATAGGGCAGAATACATTCAAGGAGAAACTGGGCAACGACATTGTAAAGATTGCCAATATCAATCCTGCTTTATTAAAAGACAAAGATCTTGAAGTGTATAAAGAAGCAACCAATACAGCAATGTTCAGGGGTGGTGCCACCTATGCAGATGCCATTACTTTCGGGGCTGAAAAGATTGAAAAGAAACTGGTTGATGAGTTTGGTAAAGTAAAAGGTAAGAAAGTTTTGGCCTATAATGCAGAGAGCGATTTAACAGACTATTTGCAACTCTATACCGACCTTGCCAAATAGTTATTATTCGTTTACACCTTCTAATTTTTGTAGCTTGTGAAGCATTTCTATTACTATGTTGCTGTTCTTGCCTCATTCATAATTGTTCAATTTTCCTGCGCTAAAATAGATACCACTGTATTGGGCAGCGATCTTATTCCGGTGGTAGACAATGTAAACACATTTGATACCACGCTGGATGTAATTGCCAACAATAGTTTTTTGCCGGATACCAATGCCATCACTTACGATGAAGACAATGCCGTAGGCACCATCAATGACCCCAGTTTTGGTACTACCAAAGCTGATATCTACAGCGAAATTGTTGCTCCGTCGTATGGCGTTACACATCCCTTTACCGGCAAAGACAGCGTTAAAACAATTGATTCGGTAGTACTCATGCTTTCTTACCGTGCTGTTTACGGAGATACCATGATGCCCTTAAACCTCACTGTTTCCGAAATTGACCCTGCCGCCAATTTTAAAGATTCATTATCGGGCTACCGCATCGGCTCGCCCGATTTTCCGATAAGCGGCCCTCAGCTGGCCAATACCAATATAGATATCACCAGGCTGAACGATTCTACCGTGGTTTCCTTCCCGGGCGATACCGTTAAGCTGGTTAATGTAATGCGCCTGCGCCTCGATAAAAGTATCGGACTGCGACTGGCATCTTTTGATACGGTAGCCGGTGCTGCGTATTACAACGACTCAACGTTTAAAACAAAATTCAAAGGACTGGCCATCAAAGCCGGCGGAACCGGTCAGGCATTGGCTTATTTCAATCTGCTTGACGCCAATTCGCAGCTGACGGTTTATTTTCATGGTCCTAAAGGAGGCAACCCCGATAGTGCCCGCCGCACCACATTTACTTTTGCGCCGTATATGCATGCCAACCTGGTAAAACGTACGCCTTCAGGTCCGTATGCAGCCAATATGGCCAATTCAAACCCCAATGATCCGTATTTGTATATTCAGTCGGCGCCAGGCTCCTGTGCAGACATTAGCATTCCGGGATTAAAAGGCCTCAATAACCGCGTTATACACAGGGCCGAACTGATTGCAGAACGTGATTTGACCGTAACACAACAGAACGAAATACTGGTGCCTCCGCCTGTGCTGTTCCTGGATGCGATAGATACTGCCAATAACCTGCGCGCCCTGACCATTCCCAATTATGATTTCAGGTCGGAAAACAATACGTACAATATTCTTGAATTTGGTGGGATACTCAGACCCGATGAAACATACCGCTTTAGCCTTACCCGCTATGTTCAGGGTATTGTAACAAGAGGTGAAAAAGTATATCCGCTGCGTTTGCATGCCCCTTATTTCATTACGCCTTTCTACAAAGACCCTACCTACGGGCTGATCCCTTACCCTATTAGCGTAAGCAGCAAAATAGCTTATGGCCGGCTGGCGGTAAAAGGAGCCGGCTTCCCTGACGATAAAAAGAAAATGCGGGTTAGAATTATTTATTCAAAAATATAAAACGGGCAATTATCTTTGCGCCATCTGAAAAAAACCTGACTGTATGCCAATAGCATACAAAACGGTATGTTTTTAGCTAATAACCGCTTTTATTAATTCATTAAAAACAATTCTTTTCTATGCCTTATTTGTTTACGTCGGAAAGTGTTTCTGAAGGTCATCCCGATAAAGTGGCCGACCAGATATCTGATGCCCTTATTGATAACTTCCTGGCCTTTGATGCACAGTCTAAAGTAGCCTGCGAAACATTGGTAACAACCGGCCAGGTGATACTTGCGGGTGAAGTAAAATCAAAAGCTTATTTAGACGTTCAGGAAATAGCCCGTGGCGTAATCCGTAAAATTGGGTATACCAAAAGCGAATACATGTTTGAGGCAAATTCATGCGGTATCCTTTCAGCCATCCATGAACAATCTGCTGATATCAACCAGGGCGTAGACAAAAAGAAAAAAGAAGAGCAGGGCGCCGGCGACCAGGGAATGATGTTTGGATATGCATCCAATGAAACCGATGATTATATGCCGCTGGCATTGGACCTGGCACATAAAATACTGATTGAACTGGCAGCACTCCGCCGCGAGAATAAACAAATCAAATACCTGCGCCCCGATGCAAAAAGCCAGGTTACACTCGAATACGATGACAATAACCAACCTGTACGCATAGACGCTATTGTTGTCTCCACACAGCACGATGATTTTGATTCAGAGGCCAAAATGCTGAAGAAGATACAGGATGATATTATTGCCATCCTCATACCACGTGTAAAGGCGAAATATAAAAAATACGCCAAACTGTTCAACGATAAAATTAAATACCATATCAACCCAACCGGCAAATTTGTAATTGGCGGTCCGCACGGAGATACTGGTTTAACAGGCCGCAAGATTATTGTAGATACCTACGGCGGTAAAGGCGCACACGGTGGCGGCGCATTCAGCGGTAAAGACCCCAGTAAAGTTGACCGTTCTGCAGCCTATGCTACCAGGCACATTGCAAAGAATGTGGTGGCTGCCGGTCTTGCAGATGAAGTACTGGTGCAGGTTTCTTATGCTATCGGTGTGGCACAACCGACTTCTGTTAATATCAATACCTATGGTACTGCCAAGGTGGATATGACAGACGGCGAGATCAGCAAGATCATAGAATCTATATTTGATATGCGCCCTTATTTTATTGAGCAGCGGTTGAAACTGCGCAACCCCATCTACAGCGAAACTGCAGCATACGGACATATGGGCCGCAAGTCTGAAATAGTGGAAAAAACATTCAAATCGCCCGATGGTAAAGAAATAAAGAAAAAAGTGGAATTGTTTACATGGGAGAAACTGGATTATGTTCCCAAAGTAAAAAAAGCATTCGGACTTAAATAAGCTGATGATACTAAAAAAGCCTCCCGAATCCGGGAGGTTTTTTTTACTAACCCAAAACTAAAACAGGGCCAATTTCCTAACAAATCAACCAATCAACCAATCAACCAATCAACTGATCAACTGATTAACGAATCAACCAATCAGAAATCCTGAAACTAAATTAATTGAAACCATCTTCCCTTATCATAGGCCGGCAGCCACTGATTGAAGCCATTCAGTCGGGCAGGGCCATAGATAAAATTTTATTCCAGCGCAATGTAAGCGGCGAATCTATCGGCGATATCAGGAAGCTGGCTAAAGAATACAATATTCCCATACAACAAGTGCCACCCGAAAAACTGCATGGCTTAACCCGGGCCAATCACCAGGGGGTTATTGCCTACGCGGCCATGGTACAATACAAGAACCTGCAACAGGTGATTGACCTGGTAGTGGGCAACGGGGAGCTGCCATTGTTTTTGATGCTGGATGGTGTAACCGATGTACGCAATATCGGCGCCATTGCGCGCACCGCCGTATGTTGCGGCGCACAGGCATTGATTATACCGGATAAAGGTGTAGGGGCGCTCAATGAAGAAGCGTTAAAGTCTTCTGCCGGTGCTTTGGAGAAAATACATATCTGCCGCGTGAACAGTTTAATGAAAGCAGTGGATGAACTGCATTTAAACGGCATTGCCGTGTTTGCCAGTGAAATGACCGCCACGGTAAACCTGCACCAGTTAACGCTCAGAGAACCCTGTACCATTATCATGGGCAGCGAAGACAACGGCATTTACCCGGCATTGATGAAAATATGTGATCAGCCATTTAAAATTCCGATGGCCGGCAATTTTGAGTCTTTGAATGTATCGGTTGCTGCGGGCATGATCCTGTATGAAGCCATGCGGCAGCGAAGTGAAGCTGTTAGCGATTAGCTGTTGGCGATTAGCCGTTTATCTCTCAAAAGAATGAACAACTAACAACTTACAGCTGACGGCTAACAGCTAACAGCTATCTTAGTTCCCAATCATAAAAAAGTTGGTAGGTGCCGCCATGTCCACTAAATTCCACCATCGACACCGGCGAGTTTTTCTTGCCATGCCAGGTGTGATCAGCGTTCATAATGGTAGTGGTAACATCCTGCAGCGGAAAAAGATCATCGCCAAACCAGCCCAGTATTTTGTCTTTAACGTATTCGTATATAACTGGTTTTATGTAAGACCATATCAGGCCTACTGCAATGGGGGCAATAGCAACACCTGTTCCGTTGGCATGGCCTGCGGCTTCATTCTTTTTTTTGGCAATTTCGGCTACCAGTTTGTCGTACAGCTTTTTGATTGCATTCAACATGCCACCTGCATCTTTTTCAATCAATAAGAAACCTGCTGAAAAATTGGCCGGTTTGGTAAGGTGTGCACCCAACTGGAAGGTCGCAAATACGCGGGGCGGATTGTACTTTTGTACTTCGCCATCATCAAAGCCGTTGTTTACGGAAAATGGATCAATTTTCTTTGCTGCGGCATTAGCGTCTATAGAGAACCCGCCGAGGTAAATCTCATCATCGCCAAATTTTTCGGCAATCCATCCGCCTGTTTCATCCACGCATTTAACACTGTGGATTCTAAGGTTTAATAGTGTGCTCATAAAAAGGTTTTGTTTTTTTTTGCCTACTCTTTTACAGGTTTTCGGCATTCCCTGTGGTATTGATATCAACACCACAAAGTTGGCTTGCCCGCACCCGGCCAGCAATGGTGAAATCACCAATAGATGGCAATTTTTAGCGGAAGCATTTTTCCGTTAATTGACGGAGACCGTACACCAGCTTTCAGGTTACATTTACCATGCAATCATTCACCCCCTCAAACCTTTGTTATGAAAAGTAGTAGCCTTCGTCAATTACAACCAAATACATTGCGCCAGCCATGCCGGCCAGGATAAATGTTTCCGGCACCGTCCGCAATTAAACCTTCACCATTAAAAATTATTATTATGAAAAGAATCAACATGGCAGCAAGTACCATATTGCTGCTTATTACCTTTCATTATGGCAATAGCCAGTTTGCCGACCCCAAACTACTGATTGATGCGCTGAGGGACAAGGGTATCAAAACGGTTGGATATCCTGAGTTCAAATCGGGCTTTATCAATGCCAGTCTGGCAAAGCGCATGTCGGCTAAATACAAGAATGATCCGGCAAAATCAAAGGTTTATAAAACAAACCAGCCCGATGCGAGGGCCATCTGGTTTGATATGGAAAAGCTGGACAATTTTATAACTAAGATAAAACGCAGTACAGCGGATAAAAGCATGAACCTGAAACTGGGCATACGTATTTATTATGTTCTCTATCCGGATACGCTGTTTGATCCGGGCCTCCGCGATCTGTCTAAATTAGTAGCAGGAAAGCACAGCCTGATCATGGTGCCCACCTATTATGATAAAAGAATGAATATGAATGTTGATTTCAGTTTTATGAATGTTGGTAATGGCGATTTGCCTATACCATATTATAAGATCATTGATGATCATACACTGGACACCGCCATTTTCAGCATTTCGCAATCTTTCATGTATAGACTCAGTAATACCACTGCTTCGCATGTTGCCGGTGCAGACCCCACTGCCTCTATAGAAAATCATGGAGGGTTATCGCCACCCCCGGAAAATGGGGGTAGTTTCCCTACGCCGTCATCTGCAAAAGCAACCAATATTTTGCCTAAGAAGCCGTAAGTCACAGGGGGTGTTAACCATTAAAGTTTTATACCTGGTATATGAAAACCTATGTATTGGCGCAGTATTTATCCGTTGCAGCTGAAGGCATCGCTTTCATAGCCGGCATGGTATGCTGGAAAAAATTCCGGCACAATTACTGGAAATGGTTTGTCCTTTACCTGGGCGCCATTTCCATTTTCGATTTCACCGGTATTTATATTTTGTATATCGTAAAGGATGCAGCGCTAAGCAGGGCTTTTTATAATTATTTTGTAATACCATTTGAATTTATTTTTTTTTACTGGCTTTATTTCCGGTATTTTAAAGGAACAAAATATACAAAATGGCCGTTTGCCGGTACGGCCATTTATATGGCAGGCTGGGCGGTAAATATTCTTTTTCTGCGCCAGCTAAATTTCTGGGTCCTTCCGTTCTCCTATATGACTGGTATTATTGCTTTGCTTATTATCATCATTGTATTTTATTATAAGTTTATTTCGGGTAATGATATATTGAACTTCAAAACGGAGATGATGTTCTGGGTAAGCCTGGGTTTACTTCTTTTTTACCTGGTATCATCGCCTTTTTATGGTTTGCGGCAGGTGTTGTACAAAGAACACCGCAATGTGTTCTGGATATATTATTATATGCAATTCGGTGTAAACTACCTGATGTATTTCTTTTTTACAATTGCCTTATTATGGGGGAAACCGCGTTAAATATTTTTTTTGCGTTTATCAGTATCGTACTGTTATTATTTATTGCGGGAATTATTCTTTTTATATTTCAATACCGGAAGCGGCGGGTAGAGCAGGAGCAGGAGAGATTGAAAACAGCAGAACTTCACCAGCTTGATCTCATGTACACCCAGGTTAAAAGCCAGCAGGAGGCAATGCAGTATATCGGCGAAGAGATACACGACAATGTAGGGCAGAAGCTTACACTGGCTTCGTTGTACGCCAAACGCCTGTCATGTGGCGGACCAGCCAGTGAGATGATTGAACAGTCGGGTGTCATAGGTAGAATAATAGACGAATCACTTGCAGAACTGCGCCAGCTGTCGAAAACACTCAGCAACCCGCAACTAACATCTGCAGATATCGTTGCCCTGCTGAAAGAAGAAGCCCGGCAAATCAATGCCATTGCTGGTTGCAGATTGGAAATTACATCTAATGAAACTGTAATACCTGTGACTTTATCAAAAAAAAATATTCTTTTCCGGTTATTGCAGGAATTTATTCAGAACAGCCTGAAACATTCCGGTTGCCGGCTGATCTCCATCCGGTTTGAAAAACAAGGCGATGCGCTTTTTATAAACGCTTCAGATAATGGTAAGGGTTTTGACATACATCTTTCTTACGGGGGCATCGGATTACAGCACATGAAAAAAAGAGCAGCTCAGCTGCAATCCAATTACACCATTGCCAGTGAACAAGGTAAAGGCACATCGCTTTCGCTGCATTTGCACGATATAGTAACGGCTTCATGAAATATACCATTGCCATAGCAGACGATCATTTACTGATAGCAAAGGCCATTAGTTCAATCGTAGATACTTTCCGTGATTTTGAAGTTTTGTTTGAAGCTGAAAATGGTAAAATACTGGTTGAACATTTTGCAATAAAAAAAAACATTCCTGATATTGTGCTGCTCGATATTTCCATGCCTGTCATGAATGGTTTTGAAACAGCCTCCTGGTTAAAAGAAAATCATCCCGCTGTGTTGGTTATGGCCCTGTCGGTTCAGGATGATGATGAATCGCTTATCCGGATGATTAAAGCCGGTGCCAGGGGATACCTGCATAAGAATGTACATCCGGCTGAACTGGAGAAAGCGCTCCACACGCTGGTGAGCAAGGGAATGTACTATCCCGAATGGGCCACCAGCCGGGTGTTTATTAAAATGGCGCATGAAGAAGATGAAAATAACCCGGGCCGGATTTTATTGAGTGATCGCGAAAAGGAATTCCTCCGGTACGCCTGCACTGAGCTTACCTATAAAGAAATAGGTGGCAAAATGTTTTGCAGCCCGCGCACAGTAGAAAGTTACCGGGATGCGTTATTTGAAAAGCTGGGCGTTAAGACAAGGGTGGCACTGGCGCTGTACGCAGTAAAATCCGGTCTTTATAAATTGTAATTGAGCCGCCAACAATTGTTGTTCAGGTCTTTATAATTTTTTTTGCGAGACACTTTCCAGTATGCGTAACCGCATCTGGTTAAGATTTTCTTTATTGCCTTGCAGGTTAAAACGCTTCCTGGAAACTGCTCCCACTACTACACCTGCCAAGCCAGAAACAGCGCCCAGCAATACACCACCGGCCAGTGCCTTTTCACCGGCAGAAAAGCGGATAAAGCCTTCGGTGTCATCGCCGGAAGCGAGGCCAATAACAGCGCCTATAATAAAGCCGGAGGCAAGGCCTATCAGTAAACCACGAGTGCCACCGTTTTTTCTTTTTATATCAACTGTCTGCAGCCGGGTGAAAATGATCGGTTTCGGTGGCTCTTTTATATCCGCGGGAATGCCAAATCGCACAGGCTGGCTGCTCACCAATACAGAAGAATCTGTTATATTGGCCAGCCAACCACTGGTTATTATTTTATCGGGACCGTAAACTGTAATGCGGAAGGTCCGGTACTTTAATGAAGTACTGTCCTGGGCTGTCAGTGGATTGATTGCACAGACAAGCAGCAGCAAAAGGATTGCATGAATTTTCATTGTGTACATTTCTACAGCAATTATTAAAAATTGATTTGTAGCGATAGTGAAGGAAAAGGATGGCTTGAAAATTTCAATTTTTGCAGCGTCACCGCATTTGAGGGTTTCATACTGAATGCCATTGTTTTTCCCTTTTTGTGATTAATATAGGCACCAATAAATAATGGTATTACGCCGCCTGCTGCAAAAATACCTACGGTTTCTATGATGAGGCCGGAAAAGTCCCAAAGGGTCGCATTTCTTTGCACATTGGCCCCCAGAAATGCCAGCCCTGTTCCTCCGATCAGCAAAACGCTGCCCAGCACCAGCTGATCATTGCTTTTTTCACGGTATTCCTGTGGTGATAATTGTTTTTTTGGAGCGCGTATTCGCTGTGAAAAAACGTTCTGTGCAAGGCAGACCAGCATCATTGTGTAAATGAATTTTTTCATAATAACAGGGGTTTTAGTGGGTGTATCTTACGCCGGTGGGTTATTTTTTTCCGGGCAACTCAAAATTAGCATGACGGACACTTCATTCCTAATTGATAACTGCAAATCGTTTTGCTGTTTTGGCAAGACAGCGTAAACGCCGGTCTGCACGTAGTTTCCGTATTGGTAATTGCAAAAAATCCACTTATATTTAATACACCTTACATCTATTGCAAAGATGACGGCAACTGTTTGCAATAAATACTAAAACTGACCATCCATGAACACCTCTTCTGTGCAGGTATTGCTTTTTCAACACCTGAAAAACCAGTTGCCACCGCACTTGTCAATGGTAGATGAGGTTGCCGATCTGCTGGGTATCAGTAACGATAGCGCTTACCGTCGTATACGTGGCGAAAAACCAATGGATTTGGAAGAGACGCATAAGCTTTGCAGCCATTTCAATATTCCGCTCGACAGGTTGCTGCATCTTAAAAGCGATTCATTTGTATTTAGCGGAAAGCTGAAAGTGGTCGGCTCGGCAAATGCTTTTGAAGAATGGTTAGACGAAGTACAACACCAGTTCCAGGTAATCAGTAGTTTCAAAAGCAGGCATATTTATTTCCTGATGAAAGATATTTCTCCCTTCGTTCATTTCCTGGTGCCGGAACTCGCCGCATTCAGGTGTTTTCTTTACCTGAAATCCATATTGCAGGATGAACGCATGAAGGGGACAAAGTTTTCATTGAACGACCCGTTTTATGAAAAGTACGTTGCACAGGGAAGAAAAATATACAATCTGTACAGCCAGATTCCAACAACCGAAATCTGGAATATAGAAACGCTTAACAGTTCACTGAACCAGATAAACTTTTATGTGGAGGCCGGCGCCTTTGTGCATAAGAATGATATCAAAATTTTATACGCAAAGGTGGAAGAACTGGTCAATCATATAGAAAGACAGGCAGAACTGGGTGTTAAATTCAATATTGGTGAAACGCCAGGTGCAGGTGCCGCCAGTTACCGTATGTTTATAAATGAACTGATACTGGGCAATAATACCCTTCTTGCAGAAGTAGGCGATGGACGAATAACATTTCTGAACCACAGTGTAATCTATTTTATCGCCACCCAGGATGAACGATTTAACAGTGCCATGTTCGGCAACATGGAAAACCTCATGAAAAAATCGACACTTATCAGCACCATTGGCGAGAAAGACAGGTCTGGGTTCTTCAACCGGCTGCGCAATAAGATACAGGAGAGCATAGCCCAGCTTGCATAATACTTGCTATTTTTGCAGCACATGCAAAACGAATCTTTTGTAAAGCTGGTGGAATGCCCGCGCGATGCCATGCAGGGATGGAAACACCAGGTGCCCACTGCCCGAAAAATTGAATACATCAACAGCCTGCTGCAGGTTGGTTTTGATACCATTGATTTCGGCAGCTTTGTTTCGCCGAAAGCCATTCCGCAAATGGCAGACACTGCGGAGGTTTTAAAAGGGTTAACCATTGGCTCATCTTCCTCCAAACTGCTGGCAATTATTGCCAACCTGCGGGGTGCCGCAGAAGCTGTAATATATGATGAGATAAACTGCCTGGGATTTCCATTTTCTGTTTCAGCAACTTTTCAGCAGCGCAATACCAACAGCAGCATAGAAGAATCGTTTGAAAGAACAACGGATATACAGGAACTGTGCATTAAGAATAACAAAGAACTGGTGGTGTATATTTCAATGGGTTTTGGCAATCCATATGGCGATCCTTGGTCGGAAGAAATTGTTTTTGACTGGGTAAATAAACTGGTGACACTGGGAATCAAAACGATTTCGCTGGCAGATACAGTTGGTCTGGCAACACCTGCACAGGTGTCTTCAATTACAGGATACCTGGTAAAACATTTGCCGCAACAGGAAATAGGCGTGCACCTGCATTCATCTCCAAATAACTGGAAAGAAAAGCTGGAAGCGGCGCTCGGCGCCGGTTGTAAAAGATTTGACGGCGCCCTTAAAGGCATTGGCGGTTGCCCCATGGCGGGAGATGAACTGGTGGGTAATATGGATACCGAACGAATGATACCTTATTTTGAAGAAAAAGGCCTGTTAAATGAAATGAACAGGGCTGCCCTGTTAAAAAGCAGTGTACTGGCAAGACAAATTTTTGTGTGATGGAGTTGAAGATTACAAAAAATACAGGAAAGCCGCATGTGATTTTGTATAAAAGAAATGACGGTACAGAAACATGGATGCAGGCCGGCGATTATTTTGTGCGGCATGATCTGAGCCACTATGCTATTGAAAAAACATTGCGGTATACAACGGCTTTTATGGGCATGTTAAATAAAGGTATGGACATCAGGGATTTTGAGGATCGCTCCAAAAGAAAACAGTTGACAGTTACAAAAGAAGCATGGTATGCTGAAAATATGGCCAACCTGTTTTTAATTGAAATTGCCCAGGGATATTTTGACGATTTTAACCAGGTTGCTGTTTCAACATTTGCAAACATGGGACTGGAGTTACCGGCACCGCAACTGTCGGTTACGGAAATTGCGGCGGTGCGGCAATACCTGGAAGAATTATTGCAAAGCTGGAACCGCTTGCCGCCAGACCACGCAATCTTATTAACTTTTGAATTATAAGCATGGAATTTCAATTACCCGTTAAGATAAATGCATTACCCAGGCCGGTTACTTACCGCGATAAAATTTTATTAATCGGGTCCTGTTTTACCGAACATATTGGCAATAAACTACAGGAACTGAAATTTGATGTGCTGCAAAACCCCAATGGTATTTTGTTTGATCCGCAAAGCGTAGCTGCCAGCCTGGTGTCTTATATTCACAATAAACAATACACAGAAAAAGATTTATTCTATTTTAATGAACTCTGGCAAAGCTGGCAGCACCACAGTATATTTTCCAATACAGACAAGGATGCCTGCCTTCGCAACATCAATGAAAGCCAGCACAGGGCGCACAACTTCTTAAAAAACGCTGACTGTAACATTATTACACTTGGTTCTTCTTTTTCATACCGGTTAACGGATCAACCTTCACTTGATTCCAAAGGTGAAGTTGGCAATGCGGTAGCCAATTGTCACCGGGCGCCGGCGCAATGGTTTAGTAAACACCTGATGGGCATAGATGAAACCAATGCCGCGCTGGATAACTGCATTCACCAGTTGTTGCATTTCAATCCAAAGCTGCAAATTATATTTACGGTTAGCCCTGTACGGCATATACGCGATGGGGTAGTGGAGAATAACCGAAGCAAGGCAAGGTTGATCGAAGTAGTGCACAATCTTGTCAATAAATTCAATGGACTGCATTATTTCCCGGCTTATGAACTGGTAATTGATGTACTGCGGGATTACCGGTTTTATGATATTGATATGGTGCATCCCAATTACCCGGCAACGGAATTTGTGCTGGAGAAATTTATTCAATACTGTATTGATGAATCCTCTCAGCAAATTATGGAAGAAGTAAAAAAAATAGTCATCGCAAAAAAGCACAAAGCTTTTCAGCCCGCTACCAATGCGCACCAGCAGTTTCTGCTGACTCACCTGCAAAAAACAAAGGAGTTGCAGCAGAAATATCCTTTTCTTAACCTGCACGATGAGATACAATATTTCAGCCGGTAATACTTGTGGCAAACCAAGAATGGGATCGATTAAAGACCGGCGATAAATGTTTCCAGTTTTTCCAGCAGGATCAGCTGGTTCAGTGCGCGGTTCAGGTTTTGTTCCGGGTAAGTGGTTTTGTAATAAATATCATTGTTAAGAAAATCAGTCACAAAACGGATGCATTGCATATAGGTGAGCAATAAACCCGGCTGGTGGATATGTTGTTTCTCAGCCGGTGTAAAATCTTCTCCCATTCCTTCGGTATATCCGCTGATGATGGCCTTGTAATAATCCGGTTTTACATCTATCAGCTCCCAGGCAACACTGTTTTCTTCTTCTGTGCAGGCCATGGTGCGAACCATATCGCCGATGTCTGAAAAATATTTGCCTGGCATAACGGTATCCAGGTCAACCGGGCAAATCACTTCATGGTTACCGGTAGCAAAAAGGATATTGCTGATTTTGCAATCATGGTGCATGATGCGGGTGGGATAATCGGTTTCATTGTTTTGAACCGTTGTATAAAAATCGACCAGGTGGGTGCGGTCAAGTATTTCTGAAATGACATGGGTGGCTTTCAGCAATCGTTTTATATGGGCGGTCTTTACTGTTTCTTCAAACTGGTGATACCGGTAAGCCAGGTTATGAAAATCGGGTATGATGATGTCCAGCTGGTCTGCTTTCAAACCGCTCAGTGATTGTGTAAAAGAGGCAAATGATTTGGCTGCTGTAAAAACCGCTGCGGCGTTTTCCGGCATGGCCGATGCGTAAGAGTTATTGATGAAAGCAGTTGCTCTCCAGAAATTGCCCTCCGGGTCTATCCAGTAATATTTACCATTCTTTGTTGGTAATAATTCCGAAATGCGGATGGCGCCGGTTTTTACGGCGTAATCCTGTATAAGCCTGTAGTTGTTGATTATATTTTCCGGTTGGGGAAAGGTGGTTTGATTAATGCATTGCAGCACAATGGAAGCTGCTTCCGAAAAATCTACTTTATAAGTCCGGTTAATCAAGCCATTGCCCAGCGGTTTAACCGATGGTTCACCTTTTCCAAACTGTACGGCCGCTTTTTCTATAATAGCTGTTTCCATTTTAATAGCTTTTAGCTATTAGCTCTTACTATACCCGGCAACGCCGGTTTGCTGGTAGCCCGGCTAACAGCTTATAGCTAAAAGCTAACAGCTCTCTTAGAACTCATTGGTAAGTGCAAAATCATTTTTCCGGTACATCCATTGCCCGCCGGTAAAATCGGGGAACTCCACGGTCTGGTTGCCCAGTTCAATGCTGTTTTCGCTCAACGGGGTAATGGCGCTCCAGGCTGCCGCATCATAAACATCCAGCGGTGGCGATACTTGTTTTTTAATGGCTTCCACAAAACCATGCAATACAAAAAAGTCCATACCGCCATGGCCGGCGTTTTCGGTTTCCTTGCTCCATCTTTCCCAGAGCGGGTGATCGTATTTGTCGAGCCATGCTTTTGCTTCATCCCACTGGTGGGCCTTTGCGGACTGACCCTCAATATAAATGGAATTGTTTACATCCATCCACAATCCTTTTGTGCCCTGTACGCGAAAACCCAGCGAGTAGGGGCGTGGCAGATTGGTATCATGCTCAAGCAAAATGGTTTCGCCGTTTACGCATTTGATATGGGTGGTTACAATATCGCCGAGTTTGAAATTTACTTTGGCGTTCGGATGATTTTCGCCGCCTTTGCTTACTATGTATTCATGCAGCCCGCGTGATTTGGTACTGAATGAACTGAGCGACAAAAACCGGTTGCCCCTGTTAATATCCAGCATCATTGCAACAGGCCCGACACCATGGGTGGGATACAGGTCACCGTTACGGTGTACAGAATGATTGGTTCTCCATTTGGCTTCAGAAAAACCTTTATCACCAAATTCCGCACCGGCGGCAGAGGTGCCGTTGTTGAATTTTATATTCCGTAAATCATGCTGGTAGCCGCCCTGCAGGTGAATCAGTTCCCCGAAAACACCTTTGCGCACCATATTCAGTACTGCCATTACATCCCTGCGGTAACAAACATTTTCCAGCATGCTCACGTGGGCCTTCTGTTTTTCTGCTTCATGCACTACTTTCCAGTGATCATCCATAGTAATGCCCAGTATAACTTCTGTACCAACATATTTAATGCCGGCCTGCAGGCTGTCGATTATCATAGGGCAATGCCATTCCCATGGCGTGGCAATAATCACACCGTCAATGTTTTTCAGTTCAAGCATTTTGCGGTATGCATACGGGTCGCCCTTAAATACCTGTGGCATGGGCTTGCCCGATTTTTTTACTACGTTCGATGCCATCACCAGCATGTTCTCATCTATATCACATATGGCTACTACATCCACATCGGCCCTGCGAAGGGCATTGTCCAGGTGATTCTGGCCGCGCAATCCAACACCAATAAAAGCAAGGCGGGCTTTATTTGCGGCATTGGCCATTAAACGGTTACCAGGAATAATGCTTACAGCTGCAGCAGCCATTACGGAGTTTTGTACAAATGTTCTTCTTTTCATACACCCTTAATATTGTAAAGGAAAGATAAACGTTTTACCGAAACATGGCTGCCGGCAACGCATGTATTTTTGCCATTAGGGTCTTTTTAAGTTGAATTTTATGTAAGCAAACGTTTGCGTTGAATTGTTCTGTCTGTTATACGTGGCAACACAGCAATATTAATGTATCCGGTCGCCCCTTACTTCGGCTTCCTGCATAACACCTGCTTCGTATTGCAACCATTCATGCCAGCGCCTGCGAACTTTTTCTTTGTCAATATAAGTGTCTGCCAATTCAATAAACAATGTATAATGACCTGCTTCGCTTTCCATAAACCGCCGGTAAAAATTTCTCATATACGCATCGTTCAAACCCTCACTCAGCCGTTTAAACCTTTCGCAACTCCTGGCTTCAATGAGTGCCATGGTAAGCAACAAATCGAGAAAACGATCTTCCGGCTGACCGCCTTTGCGCTGAAACGCCAGCAACTTATTTACGTAAATATCTTTGCGTTGCCGGCCCAGTTTCAAATTGCGTTTCTGCAATTCTGCCAGTACCAGCCGGAAATGACCCCATTCTTCTGTAACAACCGGCGCCAGCTCTCTTACCAGTTTTTCACGGTCTGAATATTTTTGTATCAGCGAGATACAGGTAAGCGCCGCTTTCTGTTCGCAGTAGGCATGGTCGGTAAGTATTTCTTCCAGTGAAATGCCGGCCAGGTCAACCCAGCGCGGGTCGGTAGGCAATTGAAGACCGAGAATATTTTTTACGTCTGTACTTATCATGGTTAAAGGGTGTAAGGTGTAGGGTGTAGGGTTAAAGGTGTAGGGTGTAAGGTTTGGGGTTGATATAAAAAATTAGCGGTGTTATCCTGCTTTTGTTTTTACCTTTCATGGCATAAAGATATGAACGAAGAATTTCTGCATAAAAAATTAGCTGCCAGAAAAGAGCAGAACGCTTACCGGCAATTGCGGCTGTCGGCTGGTGGCATCGATTTTTGTTCAAATGATTACCTCGGCATCGTAAAAAATGGACTTTTGCATTTGCCGCCCGCCTGTAAAAGCGGCAGCACAGGCTCCCGGCTGTTAACCGGCAATTTTGAACTGGTAGAAACAACTGAATCACAAATTGCAACTTTCCATGACGCTGCGGCAGCACTGATTTTTAATTCGGGATATGATGCCAATACGGGTATTCTTGGCACTGTACCACAGCGGGGCGATACGGTTATCTACGATTGGCTTTCGCATGCGTCCATCAGGGATGGATTGCGGCTTTCTGCCGCGCAGGCATATTCGTTTCTGCACAATGATTTGGCCGACCTGGAAAAAAAGCTGGCCATTGCAAAAGGAAATATTTTTGTTGTAACGGAGTCGGTGTTTTCCATGGATGGAGACATGGCGCCGTTGAAAGAGATTGCCGGTTTATGCAGCCAGTACCAGGCAAACCTGGTTGTAGACGAAGCGCATGCCACCGGTGTGGTGGGTCATAACGGAGAAGGACTGGTGCAATTGCTGAACCTGCAACAACAATGTTTTGCGCGTATCCATACTTTTGGCAAAGCGCTTGGCTGTCATGGCGCAGCTGTACTGGGCAGCGAAGCGCTGCGCAATTACCTTATTAATTTTTGCAGGCCTTTTATTTATACTACGGCATTGCCGCCCGCCAGTATTACCGCCATCAACGCTGCATATGAACTGTTTCCTGTCTTGCACAAAGAGCGCCTGCAGCTGCAAAGCCTTGTTGATGTATTTCAGTCCGCCGGCACCGGGTATGCTACATTGCAAAGCAATACACCGGTACAATCAGTGATTATACCGGGTAATACCGCTGTAAAAAATGCCGCGGCCATTTGCCAGGGAAATGGGTTTGATGTAAGGGCCATACTCTATCCCACGGTACCCAAAGAAAGCGAGCGCCTCCGCATTGTGTTGCATGCCTTCAATACAGCTGATGAATTAAAAAAATTACTGGAACTGCTGGTATTTTCAGCCGGCACAGCAAACAGCCAGGAATAAAAAACCCGGCTTTTTGTGAAAAAGCCGGGTTTAGGTATTGACCGGATTAACAACCTCTAAAACTGCTATTTTGAATATTATATTTCTTGCTATATTTCTGATGTGCAGCTGTCATTGCGGGTGTAAAGATGCAGCCGGATTTTTGATTGTGCAATACAATTAAGTGGTATTACCTGTTTGTGGAATAGCTTCTTTTTCAGCTTTGCGCAGTAAAAAAATGCTTTTACCCGGTTGCCTTTCCCTCAGATTAAATAAGGCTGATTATAAAAAGGCCTACAAACAATCCACCCAGTAATATTTTTACTGTCTTGTGCGTATATGTACGATTCTGTTTCATAACATGTGCTTCCATAATTTGACTTCCTTTTAATTATACGGTTTAAAAATAGTGCCGGATTTTATTAAAGAATCTATAATTTGACGATACAAAGTTCTGCCAGGTTACAACCGGAAACAATACAATTTTGTGGTATTACCAGTTTGCGTTATGCACAAGGAGAGGCGGGGAGCGGGTTTTCACATGTCAGCGGCAGTTAGCCGGTTTGAGTGGCAAAAAAAGCAATATAAAGAACAAAAGATATTCATTGGCCTTGTGGTTGCCTTCCTAAAAACATTTACTTTCGGGTCTCGTTTTAATGTTTATTTAACGTATGAAAATTATCCCCTTTTCAATCAGCGCGTTTGTTTGTATTCTCCTGGTACTGGTATTTGGCACCAAACTTATTTTACCGGCACCGCTGGCGGTATTGTTAAGTCCACAGCATGGTGTATGGCAAAATGCTGAACCGGCAGATGTGAATTATAGCATGGATCTTTCTTTTCCACAATTAAAATCAAAGTCGGAAGTTTATTTTGATGACCGGCTGGTGCCGCATGTATTTGCTGAAAATGATGAAGATGCCTTTTTCATACAGGGCTACCTGCACGCCAAATTCCGTTTATGGCAAATGGAATTTCAAACGCATGCTGCCGCCGGACGTTTAAGTGAGATAATGGGAGACAAGATTGGCAGCCTGGATGTACTCAACAAAGTAGACCGCTATTTCAGGAGGCTGGGCATGGGATATTCGGCGGAAAAATCGTTACGGGTAATAGAAGCGGATTCCAGTACGCGTATGATGTGCGATGCCTATGCAGCCGGTGTAAATGCATGGATACAGTCGCTTACCCGCAGCCAGCTGCCACTGGAGTATAAACTGCTTGGCTACCAGCCCGAAGCATGGTCCAATTTAAAGACCGCCCTGTTTATTAAATATATGGCCTTTGACCTGGCTGGTGGTGAAAGTGATTTTGAATTTACCGCTGCAAAAAACGCCTTGTCAAAAATTGATTTTGAAGCGCTGGTTCCTATCCGCCCCGACTCACTTGATCCCATTGTACCAAAGGGTACAGTATTTGATGCGCCCGGCGTGGTGGTTAAAGCACCGGCGAGCGCAGATTCATTGTACCTGAATTTTATGAAAGATACGGGCGCCACGTTTCCGGTATTGCCGATGAAACCTGATAAAGAAAACGGCAGCAACAACTGGGCAGTCAACGGCAAAAAAACCAGGAGTGGCTATCCCATATTGTGCAACGATCCGCATTTGGGCCTCAACCTTCCATCGCTCTGGTACGAAATGCAAATACGCACACCTCATTATAACGCCTACGGGGCTACATTCCCTTCTGCCCCTGGTGTTATCATTGGTTTCAACGACAGTTGCGCTTTTGGCGTTACCAATGCGGGTAGGGATGTGAGGGATTATTATGCTATCCAATTCAGGGATGCATCGCGGACATCTTATTTATACAATGGCTCCTGGAGGCAAACTGAATTCAGGATTGAGCATATAAAAATAAAAGGCAAACCCGAATTTACAGATACTGTTGCCTATACCGTTTTTGGCCCTGTTATCTTTGATGATACCTATGCCAACCGCAGCAATGATGGAAAAAGTTATGCGGTAAGGTGGAAGGCCCATGACCCCAGCAATGAAGTGAAGATGTTTTACCAGCTGGACCGGGCAAAAAACTACAACGATTACCTGGAGGCCATCAAAAACCTGCACACACCCGGACAAAATTGTGCCTTTGCAGCAAAAAACGGTGATATTGCCATTTGGTGCCAGGGGGAGTTTCCGGCCAAATGGAAAAGGCAGGGCGATTTTGTAATGCCGGGTACGGATAGCAGTTATAAATGGCAGGGCATGATTCCCCAGTCTGAAAACCCGCATATGCTCAACCCCGAAAGAAATTTTATCAGCAGCGCCAACCAGTTTCCGGCAGACACCACCTATCCGTATTACCTCGGTGGCAGTTTTCCCAATTACCGCGGATGGATAATAAATAAACGGTTGTACCAGATGGCCGATATAACGCCACAGGATATGATGGATTTACAAACCAATAATTATAATGTATTCGCTGAAATGGCGAGACCCGTTTTAATAAAAAATATGAACGAAGCTGCTTTCAATGCAGATGAAAAAAAATATTGGGATATTTTTAAAGAATGGAACCTGCGCAGCGATACCGGCGAGACCGCTCCCGTGGTATTTTCTGTATTATGGGATTTTCTGGAGAAAGAAGTATGGACAGATGATCTCGGGCGGATAAAAACAACAGCAGTACCTTACCCGAGTTCATTGCTGGAAGGGATTCTCCGGGATTCGGCATTCAAGTTTTTGGATAATATCAATACCCCGCAAAAAGAAACTTTGCCCGATGTGCTGGCAGCAGCGTTTAAAAAAGCAGTGCCGGTTATAAAAAAAGCAGAGGCCGATGGCAAAGCTTCCTGGGCGAAATTCAAGGATACACATATCAGCCACTTAACCAAGCTGCCTGCACTCAGCCGGATGCACCTGCCCATTGGCGGAGGTACGCATATTATTAATGCCACCAAAGCAGATCACGGTCCCAGTTGGCGGATGGTGGTTTCATTAACACCGGAAACCGAAGCATACGGGGTGTATCCCGGCGGACAAAACGGTAATCCGGGTAGTGCGTACTACGATAGTTTTATTGATACCTGGGCTAACGGCAAATACTATCAGCTTTGGATAATGAAAAAAGGGGACGTGGCCGATAAACGGGTAAAATTTAAAATGATGTTCAGTAATTAAAATAACCTTTTTCCATTGGCGCTATAAAAATAACGACAGATGAAATTTGCAGCTTCTATTTTATTGACGGCCTTGCTCAGTTTTATTATTTGCCTGTATATGGATTGGTGGGCCATTGCTATTATTGCCTTTGTAGTGGCCATTTTAATTCAGCAACCACCCTTGCAATCTTTTTTAACAGGCTTTATAGCCTTGTTGTTGCTTTGGGGCGGTTTGGCATGGTGGATAAATATGAAAAACGAAGGCGTGCTTGCGCATAAGATGGCTGTGCTGCTGCCTTTTGGCGGGTCGGCTTTTTTAATGATATTGGTTACGGCATTGATGGGGGCGCTTGTATCCGGTTGTGCAGCGCTGGCAGGCAGTTATGCAAGAAAAAAGAAATAGAAAGTGAAATTAAAAAGGGCCTTCCAGGAAAGGCCCTTTAATTTAGAATCTTAACCAAGTGATGTAGTTTTCAAAGAGTAACAATTGATCGATAATTGCAGGAACGGGTATGATTGGGGGGCTAGGCAAATAGTACGGTTGAGGGCTTACTGCCGGGTTTTGGTTTCAGGATATTGAACTGGATTGATTTTTTAAAGATTTGGATATTGTTTGTTTGATGAAGCAAAGTAACGGCAACATACCATCCAAAAAAATAGTACAACCTGCTAATCTGGGGTCATAAAATCGATATTGCCTGCGTAGTTGTTCTACTACAAGGCGGCAGTTACTTGATTGCGATCATGCTGCCGGTGCTGTTTGTAGCAATTTCTGTAGCAAACCAGGCGATAATTTTTGTTTGGATCAGCAAACCACGGCAAATTATTTGCGTAATGCCTCTTCCATATTTATCAACAACATGGTATTGGAAATAAATTCTCCCGATTTATCAAAGTCCGCTTTATTGTTCCAGCATTTAATGACCGTTTTTTCCGCTATCTGACGGTTGCCGGTTTTTTCAAAAATCAATTGTTGCAATAATGGTTCCGGCACCCATTTTTTGGCAGTGGAGGGAACACCAAATTCATCCCAGGATGGTGTAATGCCGTACTTTTCTTTAAAGCCATCTTCTGACGGAAAAATAAAATGGATGGAGGTAATCCCTGGCTGATAATGAAGGGCAATAAAATTTTTGACTATACTGTATTCATATAGTACAGGCTCAAGAAATTGTTTGTGATAATTAAACCAGGCAGTAACCAGAAAAAATATACCTGTACATGCTGTAATAACAGATTGCGACCACACTGTTTTTATAGATGAAAAGATGGTTTCAGCGACAAAAAGAAAAATGATAAAATCCAATGCAAAAAGTGTGCGGTGAGAAGAATGATTTTCTTTTACAATAAGTGATGGCAGATAAGTTAATAAGGCAAATACAAATATCCCTGTCAGGTAAGTAAATTTTTGTAATAATGATTTACCGGTCTTGTTGGCCAGGTTTATTGAAAGGCAGATTGCCACGATAATTAAATAAATTAGAACGCCTGTTACACTTTTTTCATTCATTAAAAATGTGAAGTGAAAGGCAGCTGGTAATGGCCTGGCAATAAAAAATAGCAGTTTATTTATCGGGTCTGTGGCCATTGCGCTTCTGTTACTGGCTTCAATTCCGAGTGCAACAAGACTGTACTTAAACAAGAAGTAATAAAGAATAAAAATAACCAGCGAAAATAAAAGGCCGGTGTACACCCTGGGCGTAATTTTTTTTATAGCAATAAAATGGATAAAAAAGGGAATAAAAAAGCAACCGAAGCAGTTTTGATAAATAAAAAGAGCTGTTATGCCAAGTAGAATTGATATCCCCATATGCCAAGGAGATACAGCAATTGGTTTTTTGTCAATTTTTATCCCCTCATATAGTAAATAGCCCGATACCAGCGCAGCAATGCAACCAAGAAACATTTCAATGCATGCTGCCCAGGCCACATAAATGATAAAGGGGGGCATACAGATGATATAAATCATTGAAAGAAATACCAGGTTTTTTGGCAGGTTGTTTTTAATTATTAATTTATTAATGATAAAATACCATGCTGGTAAGCAAATAAGCCATCCCAAAAAAGAGAACAGCCTGGCATAAATAACACCATGGACTGTATGAATATTTGCAAACACAAATCCGAATATTTTATAGGTAATGTACCTGCCTTGTGGAACAGAGGTCGCAAAATTTATATTTTTTGAAGTGTACCAAAGTTGCGTGGCTTCATCTGTGTAAAGGTATTCCGCTGAAAAAATGGGATAAAAAATGATGAAAGTTGCAGCTATAACAAATAAAAGGAAAATAATATTTGTGTGATCTGATAAATTATATGTTGTTTTTTTCCTGTTATACATACCTGGAAGCTGATTAATTTATAAACTTGCTTTGTCCGATGATCTCTCCTTTTTTATAAACAACTGCAAAGTAAATACCTTTATTATATACAAATGGCAGGTGATAGGTAAATATGCCACCTTCGTTCGAAGTAAGGTTCATAGTTTTGATTAAACTGTATTTGAAACCACAGGCAACCATTTAATAACTGTATACAGTAACCGATTACCCATAGAATTTTACGATGATAAAACTACCTGAATGTTGATTTGCCAGAAAATAAAAAAGCTAAATTAATTTTTAGATAGATATAAGATTTCCGTCTAAGTATTATGCTTTAGTGATTTGGAATTTTCGGGCGCATGCATGACTGGTAAGGGTATTGTTGCAACATGACGTCATTATTTTAGTCGTTGACGGATGGCACCTTTTCTTTCATTTTGGCTCAAACCGGGCAAAGCCGGCATGCATCCTATGGGGGAACCGTAGAGAAAAGAACGTTAAAATGAGTAATTTGACGGTCTTTTTGAATAATGCCGGCAGCTAATTACAATTTCACCGGTATTTTCGTGTATACAGAAGCCTGCTATGGGAAAAAAGCTACTCCTATTATTTATTACTGCAACTTTTTTCAGCCGGACTTTTGCCGGGCGAATAAGCGGAACCGTTACCGATGAAAAAGGAGATCCCCTGCCATATGCTTCCGTTTTTATAAAAGGCACTACCATTGGCACTACCGCCAATAACCGCGGTAAGTTTTTTATGGATCTAGAACCGGGCAACTATACCATTACCTGCCAGCATGTGGGGTATACGCGTCAGGAAAAACCTGTTGCCGTTGTCGGCGGGCCCCAGGAACTCAACTTTCAGTTGTTGTTGCAGCAAACGACCATGAAAGAAGTCATCGTGCGGGCCGGTGCAGAAGATCCCGCCTATGAAATAATCCGCAATGCCATCAAAAAGAAAAAGGAGTATGTTGAACCGCTGGACTCTTTTACCTGCGAAGCCTATATTAAAACATTGATTCGCGCCCGTAAAGTGCCCAAAAAAATTCTGGGTAAAAAGATTGAGGAATCAGACCGGAAAGACATGGGCGTGGACTCCGCCGGGAAAGGGATCATCTATTTATCGGAATCACTTACAAAAATTGCTTCTAAAAAGCCCGGCAAATTAAAACTGGAAGTCCTTTCCGGCAGAGAGAGCGGTTCTAATGGATTTGGCTTTAATTTCCCCACGTTTACCAATTTTTACAAAAACAATGTAAATGTATTTGCCATGCAGCAACTCAGCCCGCGGGGTTTTGTTTCTCCCATTGCAGATGGCGCCATTGGTTACTACCGGTTTAAATACCTTGGGTCTTTTTTTGAGGATGGAAAGGAGATCAACCAGATAAAAGTAATTCCCCGGCGAAAATACGAACCTCTTTTTTCAGGCACCATTAACATCACGGAAGGGGATTGGCGCATTCATAGCCTCGACCTGATGCTGCTGAAAGAATCGCAGCTGCAAATATTGGATACCCTGGTCATCAAACAGATCCATGTGCCCATCGGCAATAACGTATGGGAAACAAAAGATCAGACCATCTATTTCACCTTTAACATCTTCGGTTTTGACGCCATTGGAAATTTTATAAATGTTTATAATAAATACGACGCCAATCCGCAGTTTTCAAAAAAGTATTTTAACAATGTGGTGATGGCGTACGATACGGCTGCCAATAAGAAGACCCGCCAATACTGGGATTCTGTCCGGCCCGTTCAGCTGGAAGCAGAAGAAGCCACCAACTACCGCATCAAAGACAGCGCGTTTTTGGCACAGCATGATTCGGCCAGGTCAAAGCATACCATCGACTCCATGCGCAAACAACAGGGCCGGGTAACCGCAATGAAAATATTATGGAATGGCTATACCCGTTCCAATTTTCATCCGGACCATCCCTTTACCTACAGCTGGCAGCCGCTGTTAAAAAATATTTATTATAATACGGTGGAAGGCGTTGTAGTTAATACCGAAGCCGTCTTCCGGAAATCATTTCCGGCATTGCGGCAGCAAATTAGTTTTACGCCGCATATCCGCTATGGTTTTAGTAATGCCCATCTCAATGCATGGGGTACACTGGTTTTCAGTAAACGGGTTTTTAACCGCGACGCAGATGGACTGGGCGGTGTCTCCAGCAGGAGCAGCTGGACTTTCTCCGGGGGAAAAAGGATCGACCAGTTTAATAAAGAAAATCCCATCACGCCTTTGTTCAATACGGTGTACACATTGCTTTTCAGGCGCAATTATATGAAGCTGTACGAAAATTATTATGGCAGCTTGGCATGGAACAAACGGTTCGATAATGACCTGCGTATCACCGGCAGCCTCCTGTACGAAGACCGTTTGCCGCTGGACAATTCCACCAATTATTCACTTATAAAAAATGAGGACCGGTTGTTTACGCCCAATTACCCCTTTGAAAAAATAGCGGCGCAATTTGAACGCCACCAGGCGTTGATAGCGGGTATTGCATTGCAATTTAAACCGGGACAGAAATATGTACAGTTTCCACGCGGTAAGATGGCCGTAGGTTCAAAATATCCCACCTTATCGCTGAGCTATTATAAAGGAATTGAAAACCTGCTGGGCAGTGATGTAAATTTTGATAAATGGAAATTTGCGGTGTGGGACGAAAAGAATTTCAAATTACTGGGCCTGCTTAAATACAATTTCAGCATGGGAGGATTTCTCAACACAAAGAAAGTATTTATACAGGACTACCAGCATTTTAACGGCAACCAGGTTTTTTATGCCAGTCCTTATTTAAACAGTTTTCAACTGGCGCCTTATTATGCCAACAGTACCACGGCTGCATTTTATTTGGTGGGTAATATAGAGCATCATTTCAACGGGCTCCTGACCAATAAAATCCCGCTTTTCAGAAAATTGAACTGGCACCTGGTGGCAGGTTCAAACGCATTTTATGTAAATACTAACAATAATTATGTGGAGGTTTTTGCCGGCCTTGAGAATATCTTTAAACTTTTCAGGGTAGATGTGGTGGCCTCTTATCTTAATGGCAATACCGGTCAGGTGGGTGTGCGCGTTGGTTTTGGCGGGTTGCTGGGAGGAAGCATCAGTGTGAGATAGTTAGGAATTAAGAGTTATGAATTAAGAGTTGTTTACGCAGCTACAGAGACTAAGAACTTACAACTGAAAACCGAAAACTAGAAACTCTTAACTCCTAACCTAACTCTTAATTCATAACTCATAACTATAAATTATTTACCTTTGCAGCCGGAAAGAAATTTTGTTCACAACGCAAGTGTCCTTAAAATTTCAAAAAACTATGGCAGTATTACACAACCGTGTCTCTCAAAAAGAGCTGAAAGAACGATTATACCAGGAAGCGGAACCCCGCACCACCATTTCTTTTTACCATTATTTTCGCATTGCCGATCCAAAAAATTTCAGGGATGTATTGTATCAATCGCTGCAGGAACTCAGGGTCTTTGGCCGTATCTATGTGGCGCAGGAAGGAATTAATGCGCAACTGAGTGTACCGCAAAGCAATTTTGAAAGACTGAAAGATTGTTTGTATGCAGTTGAACCGCTGGCAGGCATTCGTCTTAATATTGCAGTAGATGATGATGGCAAATCATTCTGGGTATTGAAAATAAAAGTGCGCGATAAAATAGTCGCTGATGGAATTATGGATGCTAATTTTAGTATGGAGCGCAAAGGCAAATACGTGGACGCACGGCAAATGAATGATCTGCTGAAAGACGGCAACACCATTGTGGTAGATATGCGCAATCATTATGAATATGAAGTAGGTCATTTTGAAAACGCACTTGAAATACCAAGCGATACCTTTCGTGAGCAACTGCCTATGGCTGTAAATATGTTACAGGAAGAAAAGGATAAAAATATTATCATGTACTGCACCGGTGGCATCCGGTGCGAGAAAGCCAGTGCATATATGCTGCACAACGGATTTAAAAATGTTTTTCACCTTGAAGGCGGTATCATCAATTATGCGCAGCAGGTAAAAGATGCTGCGTTGGAAAGCAAATTCATTGGTAAAAATTTTGTTTTCGACGACAGGCTGGGGGAGCGGATCACGGAAGACATTATAGCAAAATGCCACCAGTGCGGGCAGCCTGCCGATACGCATACCAATTGCAGAAACAATGGGTGCCACCTGTTGTTTATTCAATGCAGCAACTGTGCAACCACATATGATGGATGTTGCAGCAAAGACTGCCAGGCCGTATACAATATGCCGGAAGAAGAACAGAAAGCTATGCGAAAGGGCATCGATAAGGGTATGATGGTATTCAATAAATCGAGGAAGCGTTTAAGACCAACCATTGAGGAAGCGGAAAAGCAGCAGGGGAAAATTAATAATTAATAATTAATAATCACTAGCGTCTCGTTATAAACAAAAGAGACCCAGTTGATTAGATTCTTGTTCTTTGACATATTGCGGATAAGAGTTTGAAAATAATTCAAGCAATGGCGTTTTGCAAAGCAGTGAGATACTTAA